>Ga0192240_10017_pt1 | contig 104564 bp, 110 predicted proteins | sample Koala_Koa27_H3_FD_131237 | JGI IMG/M metagenome (GOLD analysis project Ga0192240, IMG submission 131237) | Enriched cells from koala feces incubated with labeled cellulose particles, San Francisco Zoo, California, United States - Koala_Koa2-7_H3 ...
GAAAAGTTAGGATTTGATTTTAATAATGCGAAAAAGCTTAAAATAACTTGCATAACCGACTAATAAATCATAAATTTTATGATTACAAAATCAAAATTTCACAAGCATCATAAATTACGTACTTCCCATCAAAACAAAAAGGCTTGTGCTAAGCGAAATCAGTTTATTTGCAAATATCGCACAAATCGGCATTTTCATCACCACGATTTATTTGAAAGAGTGCCATGGCGAAAACGCCTGCAGAGCCGCCAACGAAAAAACCGACTGACGAATATATTGGAACAAGTGCCGTTGCATATTTGGGGAGGTGAACGCAGATGGCAACTTCAAGTATTACGAAGAACTTTGTGGTTTTCGGAAAAGAGCAAGTAGAAGTATTTGCTAATGCGGTGGAAGAATCTTTTAATGATCCAACCAGTGTGAAATCTCACAAAGTCGATACAAAGGAAGAACTCGAAAAGTTAATGACAAAATGGAAAGAAGCACATGAATGATATGAATAAAGTACGAAAAGCAACATCGAATGATATATCACGAATTGCTGAAATGATTGTTATAAACTATAGGATCAATTTCTTTCCATTCTTTCATAACGAACCATTTTATTTTTCAGAACTAAACGTAATAAATGTTGCGGAAAATTTTAATGCGGACATTCTTCAAAATACTTATGTTCATGATGACGGCATTGTGAAAGGTATGATGCTTGTCAGTAGTGATGAGCTTGTGAAGCTATATGTTGAACCACAATTTCAAAGCTGTGGGATCGGTGCAGAATTACTTGATTATGCCGTAAAAGAATTGCAAGTATCATGGTTATGGGCATTGGAATATAACAAGCGTGGGATTTCATTTTATAAGAAACACGGATTCGAACTTACCGGTGAAAGAGTGATTGAAGATGAATGGATTCCTTTATTAAAAATGTCGCTTTTGAATGATATGTCTCTTAGAAAGATGAGCATTGATTCACCAGATAAGCTGATACTTGAGAGAATCAATAGCAATTCCTTTGAAAGAGAACAGTCAACTTCCATTGATGATCTGTTTCAGTCTGATAAAGGTGATCTTGATATATTAGGAATCTATCATAGTGATACGCTTGTCGGATTTTTTTCTGTTAGAAGATATAAAACTATTGCATATCTTGGATACTTTGCAATCGCTAAAGAACATCGCTGTAAGGACTTTGGTAGCAGAGCATTAAATCTTTTGAAATACTATTATGAAAATAAGCAAATCGTTATCGAAATAGAATCGATACATGAGAAATGCGATAACATGGAAAATCGTATTCGGCGTAGAAACTTTTATCTCAAAAATGGAATGATTTCAACTGACTGGTATATATATTACGATAATGTTGAATTAGAAATTATATGTTCGGATAAGAACCTTAGAAAAAATGAATTTGAAGAAATCACAAAACAAATTCATTTGTTATACTATGATTTTATTCCTAAAATGTACAAGAAAAAATATACAAATTCACCTTAAATATTTTACAAATTCTAGTTTTTATATTACTTCACAATCCGTCAGATGCAACTTTGACGGATTTTTCTACTGATGTAGTTTTGACGTAGTGAAATCACCTGTCGTTTGGTCAGTCCGGACATGAATTTCTGCTTTATATCGTTTAAGTCCTTTGGTATTTGTACATAGTGTGCCATAAATTTCCTTTCTTTTTATATTGACAAAGCGATAGAATTATGATGTAATATGTATAGAATAATTCGTGAAAGGTGCTGATTGCTATGATGATAAAGCCATCAACTTCTTTCAGAAATGACTACAATGATATATCACAGTTCTGCAAGCAGTCAGGTGAACCTGTGTTTCTGACTAAGAACGGTGAAGGTGACCTTGTTGTAATGAGTATGGAGCAGTATGCCTATCGTGAAGAAATGCTTAATCTTCGTGAAAAACTGCTCGAAGCAGAGGCACATCGTTTAAGCAGAGCAAAAACTTATTCTCTTGATGAGGTAAATGCAAGACTGGAGGAAATTATCGGTGGAACAGAGTAACTCCTACACAATTGAATTCCTTGTCGATGCAATAAACGATATGTCTGAAATCATTTCCTCTTTTGTCATGCTCGGAAGCAAACAAGGTGCTGTCCGAATCAAAAATAAGATGAACAAAGCTGTACAGCAAATTTCTGATTTTCCTTATTTAGGTGTTACAATTCCTGATGATAAGCTTGCAAAATTTGATTTTCGTATGATTGTTGTCAAAAAGTATTTAATGTTCTATCGCATTTTTGAAGATGAACACAAAGTGATTTTCTACCGTGTTTTGAATGACGCAAGAAATTATCCGACCTTGCTTAATCGCTTTGCCGAAGAAGTCAAATAGTCATTATACACTGCTTAGTTTGATCTACTAATAGACTATATATTATAAAAAAGTGAATGTTATCATGAACGTTCCCTTTTTCATTGAAAAATATGTTAATCTGTGGTATAATAGTAGTCGGAAAGGCGGTGAACGCATGGACAAGACATATATCGCAATCGACCTCAAATCATTTTATGCAAGCGTTGAGTGCATGGAGCGTGGACTCGACCCGATGAATACGAACCTTGTTGTTGCCGATGAAAGCCGAACGGCAAAAACAATTTGCCTTGCGGTTTCTCCGATGCTCAAATCCTTCGGCTTGCCGGGCAGAGCAAGATTGTTTGAAGTGATTCGTCAGATTGAACAGGTCAACAACAGCAGAAAGGCAAAAGCAAGAATTAAGGAATTCGAGGGCGAATCTTATTTATTCTCCGACCTGCAGAAGAATCCGAAGCTTGCTGTATCGTATGTTGTCGCACCTCCGCAAATGGCGAGATATATGGAAATCAGCAATCAGATTTACAGCATTTATCTCAGGTACATCGCACCGGAGGATATACACATCTATTCGATTGATGAGGTGTTTATCGATGCGACAGGCTATCTTGAAACGTACAAGCTGACGCCGAGAGAGCTAACAATGAAGCTGATTCGTGAGGTTCTCAAGGAAACGGGAATTACGGCTACCGCAGGAATTGGTACAAATCTTTTTCTTTGCAAGATTGCCATGGACATTGTGGCAAAGAAAATGCCTGCCGATCGGGACGGTGTGCGAATTGCGGAGCTGACGGTGGAAACCTTTCGGCGTGAATTGTGGAATCACAGACCGCTGACAGACTTCTGGAGAGTCGGCAAGGGCTACGCAAAAAAGCTGAAAGCCAACGGAATGTACACGTTAGGCGATGTTGCCATGACTTCAACTACGGAATATGGGCAAAAGCTGCTGTACAAGCTTTTTGGCATCAATGCGGAGCTTTTAATCGACCACGCATGGGGATTTGAGCCATGCACGATTGCGGAAATCAAAAAATATAAGCCTGAAAATAACAGCATCAGTCAAGGACAGGTGCTGATGTCAGGCTACTCCTATGAGAAAGCGAAGCTGATTGTCAAGGAAATGACGGATTCGTTGGTGCTTGATCTTGTATCGAAAAATCTGGTGACCAATCAGATTGTGCTTACGGTAGGCTATGACGTGGACGGAATTCCAAGCGGCTACAGCGGTGAAATGACAACCGACCGCTACAATCGCAAAGTACCGAAATCCGCACACGGCACAATCAATATGGAAAAATACACCTCATCCACCAAACTGATATTGAGTAAGGCGATTGCGCTTTACGAAAGAATTGTCGATGAACAGTTGCTTGTCCGCCGGCTTACCGTTGTGGCGAATCATGTTTTGCCTGAATCGGAAGTGAAAGAACAGGAAGGGAAGCAGATGGTTCAGCTTGACCTTTTCACGGATTATTCCGTACAGGTAGAGCAAAACGAGCGTGAGGAGCAGTCGCAGAAAAAGGAAAAGGAACTGCAAAAGGCTTTGCTTGAAATCAAGGGGAAATACGGCAAAAATGCAATTCTGAAGGGCATGGATTTTGAAGAAGGAGCAACCGCTCGTGACCGCAACGGACAGGTAGGAGGGCATAAGGCGTGATGGACAATTATGAGAGTATTCGGAATATGAAATATCCCTTCGATTTAATAAAACCGAAAATGTCATTGCAAGACCGAGCCGCACAGTTTTCACCGTTTGCCGCCTTGACGGGATATGAGGACGAAACGAATGAAACGGCAAGGCTGACCGATGATAAGCTGATTCTTGATGACGACCGACAGGCAATGCTAAACGATGCTGCCAAAAAGCTTCTGTCCCATCTCTATGAGAAAGTGTCGATTACGGTTGAATATTTCGTACCCGATCATGCAAAAGAGGGTGGTAAGTATACCGTATATTCGGGAAAATTCCGGTGGCTTAATTCTTACAATCGACGTATCGTTTTTTATGACGGAAAAGAAATTCCACTTGATAATATTTACGATATACAAATAGATGAAAAAATCCCAACTGAGTGAGTTCCTCAGTTGGGATTCCTATTTACAACATCTCTTTAATCTCCTTTTCCCCAATCGCAAGGTGATAGTACACACCCTGTCTTGAAAGAAAGATTTCCTTAGAGATTTTCTCTGTGCTTTCCAGCCGAATATATTTGCGGATAAGAATCTCCTGACGATTACTGCTGTTGATCTGAAAAATCTTATCGAGTATGTTTCTTTTTACAGCATTTGACGCACAGACAAGACCTTTAAGATGATCCGTCAGGTGCAAAATTTCATCCTCAAATACGCCGTTCATTTCATTGATTTTCGCCATTTTTTCCATATCGTCCAGCTGTAGCTTCACGCTTCTAATTTGACGGTTCATTATACCGTACTGCGATAAAAATTCCTTACCCGTCAAAATAGTAAACCTCCCACATTCGCTCGATAAAATACTTTCCGTCAAGACCTGACAACAGGCTAAACCAATCGGAGAGAAAGAAACTTTCAAGCTCATTTTTTCGCCTGTAGACACTTAGGATACGTGCTGATTTTTGAGTGCATAAAGCGTATATTTGTTGGTGAAAAAAGCGGTCAGTAATTTGAAGAAATCTAAATGTTTGATGTGCTGACTTGCTTTTCTCCTTCTGATTTGGAAGGGAAATTTTGGTGACGTTATAGATGAACTTTCAAAAAAATTTTATGTTGGTGTAGTTGCATATACTGATTTTGACAAAAATGATACTGATAACTTTCGTACAATACTTGAAGAAGTCGAAAAAATCGAAAACTATGTAATCACAAATTATGGTGGAAAGGTACGTATCATATATGGCAGTTCCCTTAGTGGCTCTTTAGTAGGACACCTTATCTATAGAAACAAAATTCAAATAGGTATGGGGACTATTGGAAGCTCAAATCTTGATCAAGCCGGAAAAATTAAAGCCAACTTAATGGCAAATTTAATGCTAAAAGTGACCTATCATTTTATCCATACAGGAAGCTACAAATCAAAGCTGATGAAAAAAAGATTTGAAAGTCAGATGGCATCTGCAGATCCATACAATAAAGCTTTTGTTGCAACGATTGGCAGGGATAAGTATGACATGAGTTTTATCACAAAGGAAAGTATCAAAAATCAGTTCAAATCAGATTTAACAACGAAACTGCCAGAGAAAATAGATAACGGAGTAACACAAGTACACGTGCTTTACGCCAGTAAGATGGGTGAAAAATATCTTACAAGATACAAAAAACATTTTAAAAACCCGATCATACATACGTATGATATGCGTCATGAAGAATTGTTTGGTGTGTACCCTCAGGAATGGTGTGAATTAATATCAGGTATTTGTATTAAAGCAAGTAATTAGTCGCAAGAAGGATTTGCTATAATATGATAGACAAATTCGAATTTATCAATTTGAATTTAGCGAAATAAAAGTAATCCGACTTGTAGCGTTTTCCGTTGGAAAGCTTGTAGTTATTCAGCACTTCAATGCACTTGTCCACAAAATCCGGTGTATGCTGTTCTGAAAGCTTCTGATACTCCGCTTCTGTCATTATGACAGCTTTGGCGAAAGGTTTCTTGCTTTTGGATTTTTGACGGTGAAAGCAGGGTGTGCAGTATTTGTTTCTTCAGTATTTAGTTTATCCGTATTTGGTTTATTAGTATTTATTAAATCATACGGGTCATCTGCAGATGACGTAACCGCATACGGGTTTTCTGAATTCGGTGTTTCTGAATTCGAATTATCTGTATTCGATTCATCAGGATCTTCGTCTTTTTTGAAAATAGGTTCATCACTGATTTGATAGAGTAAATCCACGAATCTTCCTTTTTCAGTTATACGAACTCGCTTGACCTTGCGAAATTAGGCATAATTGTTGGGCTCTACGAAAATAACAGAAAAAGCATTTTGCTCATGTGTGTACCACACATGCAAAATGCTTTTTCTATCATGTTTTTCTCCAATCCAGTACATCGTTGTTTCCAACTTTATACGAATTGTTTCTTATGCGTCCGCTATCAATTGGCCAGAAGACAAAAATCAAATACCAGAGACAAGTGTCCACGGTTAAGTGTAAATATTCAGGCCTTGATACCAGACTTCCATTTTTTCATCTTTCCTATCCCTAAAATCCTTCCTATTTCCTTATTTTTACCAACCAAGCACACATTCCAAGACATCGCATTTCCGTACCGGTTAAAAATTAACTGATTGCCATGTCTTAGACTTTGTCATACATAAGGAAAACACAGGAAAGAATTTCAGGAGTCTTACCGCCTTTTATTTCATACGCAACATCCTCCATGCGAATGATATATTCCCCAAATTTTCTTTTTTTCTTTTTTCCTTATGCGTTCTGTCTTACTTTGTTGTCCACAGTCGTTGCACTCCCGAAGAACATTGTATCAACTTACTGTAATTGTGATTATATCACAAAACAAAATCGTTGTTTCATTTTTGACGTAACTTACGTATTTTTTTCGTAACTGACAAATTTCACGGTTTTTTTGCCCAAAATTACATAACAAAACCATTTTATATGTTACTTCTTCATTTATTTTTCAAACAAAATAGCGGCTTTTATTTCTATATATTTTTTAGAATGGAAATTATTACTACTTATATGTAATAACAGATGGAAACGATATTTTGCAACGAAATTGAACAATTTGCCTGCGCATATGCAGATGCGATTTGTGCAACTTTACAAAAAAAACAAAAAATTAGGAAATATCATTTGACAAGCAAAACAAAACGTAGTAAACTAAATATAGTTAGGAAATCCTAACTGAAATGTATCAACGAAAATAAAATGAGATAGGTTTTATTTTTTCATGATAGGTTAGTGATTTCTAACCGAATGTTTTTGAAATCTACCATAAAAAGGAGGGCATAACAATGCCGTTAACATTTGCAGATGCCGATGTGGCATTGACCATAAAAAAAGTAGGTGGAAAACCGGAAATCAGACAGCATTTAGAAACCATGGGGTTCGTTGTAGGTGCGGTTGTAACTGTTATCAGTACAATTCGTGGCAATGTGATTGTTAATGTCAAGGAAACACGTGTTGCAATTTCCAAAGAGATGGCAGGAAAAATTCTTGTATAAGAGAGGAGTTTGTATCATATGGCAACATTAAGAGAAGCGAAAATCGGAAGTACTGTTCGTGTAAAAAAATTGCAGGGCGAAGGTGCCGTAAAACGCCGAATCATGGATATGGGCATCACCAAAGGTGTGGAAATCTATATTCGAAAAGTAGCTCCTTTAGGAGATCCAATCGAAGTGACCGTTCGTGGCTATGAATTGTCTCTCCGAAAAGCTGACGCAGAAATGATTGAGGTAGAATAACTGCACTTCATATTAGTGAAAGTAAAATAATACGGTATTGAAATCATCCTGTCAAAATGTTTTAATGCCGATGAAAGGAATGAATAGCATGGGTATTACAATCGCATTAGTCGGCAACCCAAACTCCGGAAAAACAACGCTATTTAATGCATTAACCGGATCAAATCAATATGTGGGAAACTGGCCTGGCGTTACGATAGAAAAAAAAGAGGGAAAGTTAAAAAGGCATAAAGATATTGTCATTACAGACTTACCTGGAATCTATTCTCTCTCACCGTATACACTGGAAGAGGTTGTCGCAAGAAACTATCTGATTCAAGAACGACCGGATGCAATTTTAAATATTGTAGACGGAACAAACTTAGAGAGAAATTTATATCTAACTACACAGCTCGTGGAACTTGGTATTCCGGTAGTTGTTGCCGTCAATATGATGGACGTTGTAGATAAAAACGGTGATAAAATCAATCGTCAGGAGTTATCTAAGGCGTTGGGTTGTCCAGTTGTTGCCATCTCATCACTGAAAAATAGTGGCACATTAGAAGCGGCGGAAGCTGCCATAGAGATTGCAAAAAAGACGGATCCTACAAAAATACAGCATAGCTTTTCCGACTGTGTTGAAAAAGCTATAACAGATATTTCCGAAAAACTAGCAAACGTTTCAAAAGAACAAAAGCGTTGGTATGCGGTTAAGGTTTTTGAACGAGACGAAAAGACATTAGAACAGCTAAAAATCTCCAACGATCTTGCAGAATCCATCATTCAATCGGTGGAGAAAGAGCTGAACGATGATGCAGAAAGTATCATCACCAACGAGCGGTATACATATATCTCGTCAATTATCGACAAATGTTATAAGAAAAAAAATAAGGGTGGACTATCCACTTCCGACAAGATCGACCGAATTATTACAAATCAGTGGGCGGCATTACCGATTTTTGCAGTGGTCATGTTCATTGTGTATTATATCTCTGTCACAACTGTAGGTACAATCGTTAGCGACTGGACGAATGATGTCTTCGTTGGAGAATGGTGTCAAGGTGGTGCATCTTGGGTATTGGAGAAAATCGGTTGTACAGAGTGGCTGGAAAACCTGATTGTAGACGGTATCATTGGCGGTGTCGGTGCTGTTTTGGGATTTGTACCACAGATGCTGGTACTATTCATTTTCTTAGCATTCCTCGAAGGCTGCGGCTATATGTCCCGAATTGCATTCATTATGGATCGTATTTTTCGGAAATTTGGTTTGTCTGGAAAATCATTTATCCCGATGTTGATTGGTTCGGGTTGTGGAATTCCCGGTGTTATGGCTTCTAGAACCATCGAAAACGAAAGAGATCGGCGTATGACCATCATGACTACAACGTTCATTCCCTGTGGTGCAAAGTTGCCAATTATCGCAATGATTGCAGGCGCATTTTTCAATAATTCCGGTTGGGTCGCAACTTCCTGTTATTTCATCGGAATTGCAGCAATTGTTGTATCTGGTATCATGCTAAAAAAGACAAGGATGTTCGTCGGAAATCCAGCACCGTTTGTCATAGAACTTCCATCCTATCATTTACCTACTGTCGGATACGTTCTCTATTCGATGTGGGAACGTGGCTGGTCATTTATCAAAAAAGCTGGCACGATTATCCTATTATCCACAATCTTAATTTGGTTCTTACAGTGCTTTAGCTTCACCGGTGGATTCCACTGGATTACGGATCAAGTTGCAGAAAGTGAAGAGAGTATTTTGGCTAAAATCGGCATGGCAATTGGATGGATTTTCAAGCCCCTCGGCTGGAATGCAGGTGGCGAAGTCTGGAAATCAGCAGTTGCAGCTGTTACCGGTCTGATTGCAAAGGAAAACGTTGTCGCAACCTACGGTGTATTGTATGGCTTCGAAGAGGTTGCAGAAGACGGAAGTGAAATCTTCGACAGTTTGTCCACAAGCTTTGGTGGAAGTGGTCTTGTAGCATATTCGTTCTTAGTATTCAATCTGCTGTGTGCGCCTTGCTTTGCAGCAATCGGTGCAATCCGTCGTGAAATGAACAGTGCAAAGTGGACATGGTTTGCAATTGGCTATCAATGTATTTTTGCTTATGCTGTATCCTTGTGTATCTATCAAATCGGGGCAATTTTCACTGGAAATGTAAATCCAACTGGTTTGATTGTAGCAATTTTAATTGTTATTTTCTTTGCTTATATGTTGTTCAGACCTTATAAGGAATCGAATAAATTGGGTGTGAAAGTTCAAGTATAAATTTTCTTGAAATGGAGGTTATCTTTATGGGCAGTATTGGTTCATGGATTGTGGGTATTATTTTAGTTGCAATTATAGCATGGATTGTATACAAATTGATTCAGGATAAACGCCATGGGAAATCCTCTTGCTGTGGTAATTGCAGCGGCTGCACAGGTTGTGGCAGTATGACACAATACCATGATTCTTCAGCAACAAGCAAAAAGAAATCATAATTTTAAAATATAAAACATAAGCAGCATCACAACACTTTTTTGTGTGATACTGCTTTCTTTATTGTATAGGCAATTATAAATATTTATTTTTTCAGAACGATTTCAAATGTACCATCAGCATTGCACTTCAAGCTGAGCGTTTTAATATATCGATTATAAAATGCTTCTTTTTCCTTGTCCGAAGCTGTGAGACGTGCTTCCTCGTAAATGTGCTCCACTAGCTCATATCCGTTTAAATAGACAATATCCGGCAAATACTTTTTCAGAATATCGCATAGTACAATATGTTTAAACTCTTCTACATTACTGGAACAGAAATCATCAATAGAGCAATAGTATATCCCATGTTCTGACAAGGCATCCTTGATAGCACTGCCACACTTCGCATACTCGTACATAACCAGAAATCGTGCTTGTGGTAAAGAGGAAATCAATCCCCAATAATCGGAGTCGCTGGACACAATAATAAAAGAATCAATACCGTCTGCATAATAATTTTTGCTGACACCAGCAGTCATTTTAATATCTACCAATGATTTTCGATCAGTAACACGTTCTACTTCTACGTGTTCTACAGGGATTCGAGTGAACTGATAAAGCCAATCCCATCCACAAGAAGTGTGGCAATCATCATAGAGATAAATCTTTTCAATTTTTGACAATCCGTTATCATCTAAATTTCGCAGCACGCTATAAAGCTTGTATACATCAGAATTTTCACAATCTACTGCAATAATAGCGGAGTTACTTTGTTCTACAAAATCATAAATATTGTTTTTGACTTCTTGATGTGCATCTTTATATTTGGTGTAATCATCGAAATAGTCACCATGTTGGCTATATATTACCTTTAGAAATTTTCCATCTGTATAGAGAATGCTGCCACTGTCTACAGGATGCCAATAAATATACATCTGGAATGGATACAGGTCTATATTACCCATATATTTTTCAAATTCCTTCCGCAATACATTTTTCTTGGTGAATTTAGGAATACAAAACAATTCTCGAATATATGTCCAATTCACCCAATCATGAAATAAATCGCTGCATTTGTCAATGTTCTCACTGACTAGGTGACATAGATCCTGCATATACAACTCCGAACGATAGTTCGATTGAACGACTTCAATGCCCCAATGGCGTAGCGTACGGATATTATCTTGATCAAACCACTCCAATCGATCCAAATTCATCAGGTTATAACGCATTTCATCATCAGTCTTTTTAAATTTTTGCATAAGAGTTGTACGAAGCTTACAAAGATATCGAATCGTCGTAGCAGCCTGATTTTGATATAATTTCTCCAATGTCTCATGACATTCTTCATCAAAGCATTGTTCTACAATATGTTTTTTTACGCCAATCATGTAAGCAATAATAGTTACAAGTTCTTTAGTATCAACCGTCAAAATAATTCACTCCTTTTAAAAGATTTGTTTCTTTATGCAGTTTGCAAAATGTATATATCTTATTATAGCAAATTTTTATAGAAAATGCAAGACATAATTTCTAGAGTCCACGGAAAGCAATTTCTAATAATCTCCTATAAATGCCTTATGCTTTCGTTTTCCAAGTTTTTGATAAGAGATTGACGCTATTTTTTTCATAAAACCTCTTGTATTTTCATTGCAAATATAGTATAATATGATTATATCATTTTTATAAAGGAGTTTTTTTATGTATCAAGACATGATGAATACCATTGAATTTGTTTCACAGTACGATGCAGAAGTTGCAAACATCATGCAACAAGAACTGATGCGTCAGCAACGGAATCTCGAACTCATCGCCAGCGAGAATATTGTTTCTTCTGCCGTTATGGCTGCTATGGGTTCTGTACTCACCAACAAATACGCCGAAGGTCTACCACACAAGCGTTATTATGGTGGCTGTGAATATGTCGACGTTGTCGAAGAAATTGCAATCGACCGTGCTACTCGCCTTTTCGGCGCAAAGTTTGCTAATGTGCAACCTCACTCCGGTGCACAGGCAAATACGGCCGTTTATTTTGCACTGCTACAACCTGGTGACACCGTTATGGGTATGAGTTTGACTCACGGCGGTCACCTAACACATGGTTCTCCAGTCAATATCTCTGGCAAGTATTTCAACTTTGTACCGTATGAATTGGGTGATGATGAATTTATTGATTATGATAAGGCACAGGCTTTAGCAGAGGAAGTGAAGCCAAAATTGATTGTTGCGGGTGCAAGTGCATATCCTAGAACGATTGACTTTAAGCGTCTATCAGAAATTGCAAAATCTGTTGGCGCATACCTCATGGTAGACATGGCACATATTGCGGGATTGGTTGCAGCTGGCGTACATCCATCCCCTGTGCCATACGCAGATGTTACCACCACAACAACCCACAAGACCTTGCGTGGTCCGAGAGGCGGCTTAATTCTGACCAATGACGAGGAACTGGCAAAGAAAATCAACAAAGCTGTTTTCCCGGGTACACAGGGTGGTCCTCTCATGCACGTTATCGCTGCAAAGGCAGTTTGTTTTGGCGAGGCATTGAAACCGGAATTCAAAGTCTATGGTGAAACAGTTGCCGCAAACGCAAAAGCGTTGGCAAATGGTTTGGTACAGCGTGGATTTCGGCTTGTATCCGGCGGTACAGACAACCATTTAATGCTAGTCGATTTACGCCCATTCCAACTGACCGGTAAGGAATTTGAACATCGTTTGGACGAGGTGTTTATTACCGTCAACAAAAATGCTATTCCAAACGATCCAGAAAAACCATTTGTCACCAGCGGCATACGGGTTGGTACGCCAGCCGTGACAACTCGTGGCTTACAGCCGGCAGATATGGAAATTATTGCAGAAGCCATGTATCAAACGGCTTCTGATTTTGAAGCAAAAGCGGACAGCGTACGTGCCAGCGTAAATGCACTGTGCGAAAAATATCCGCTGTACGAGTAAAAATGCATACGCCCTTGGCGGATCGTATTCGTCCGCAAACGCTAGACGATGTAGTGGGACAGCAGCAACTAATTGCGTCGGGAAAACCGCTGCGGCGGATTCTGGAGAGCGGACAAATCCCAAACATGATTTTCTATGGTCCTTCCGGCGTAGGAAAAACCACTATTGCTCGCATTATCGCTGACAGCACTTCGATGACCTTGCACAAGCTCAATGGTACAAGTGCTTCTACGGCAGATATTCGGGATGTCGTAGCGGAGATCGGTACATTTTCCAGCATAAATGGAATTTTGCTTTATCTAGATGAGATCCAGTATCTCAATAAAAAACAGCAGCAGTTGCTTTTAGAATACATGGAAAATGGTACGATTACTTTGATTGCGTCTACGACAGAAAATCCCTATTTTGCGGTATATAATGCATTAATCAGCCGCTCGACAGTATTTGAATTCAAGCCTGTACCGCCGGCAGAACTAGAATGTGCGGTGGAACGTGGTTTTCACTGCATGGAAAAGCAAGTTGACGAAAAAATCCATTTGGAAAACGGTGTTTGCAATTGGATTGCGAATGGCTGTAGCGGTGATGTACGCAAAGCGATGAATACCGTAGAGCTGATTGTTTTATCCGGCACACATACAGCAGATGGTATTGTCGTATCAAAAAAACTAGCGAAGGAACTAACGCAACGCAGCAATATGCGTTATGACCGAGACAATGATCAGCATTATGACTTGTTGTCGGCATTACAAAAATCGATACGTGGTTCGGACGAAAACGCTGCGCTGCACTATACGGCACGTCTATTAGCGGCGAACGACTTGCTGTCAGTTTGTCGAAGGCTGCTTGTAATTGCATCAGAAGATGTGGGGCTTGCTTATCCACAGGCAATTGTGATTACAAAAGCGTGCGTAGACAGTGCGCTGCAATTGGGATTACCAGAAGCACGTATTCCCATCGCAGAAGCTATTGTGTTGCTTGCGACTGCACCGAAGTCGAATAGCGCATATTTGGCAATGGATGCGGCAATAGCGGATGTCGAGAAATACGGTGCGCCAGATTTTCCGAGACACCTCCAAAATATGCATTTTGATGGTGCAGAACGTGACGTCAAGGGACAATTTTATCGCTATCCCCATGACTTTCCAAATCATTATGTACGTCAACAATATCTTCCAGATGCATTAAAAGACAAGGTGTACTATACTTTTGGCGAAAACCGGCAGGAACAATCTGCGGCTGCTTATCGAGAAAAAATTTTACGTGAGGATAAAACTTGACCTGTTGCTTGTTCTGATAAATAAGCAAATGCAATGTCATAAAGACCTGCCGGACGAATTTCTCGTCCCACCAGGTCATTGGCAAAACGAATCGTCAGTTCCAAGCTTTCCGAAAAATCCTCAATGCACTCCATTTCACCGGTACGCATTTCTTCCAGCATAACTCCATATGTAGGGCAAATACTGCCTTGCTTGACGATATAACCGGCAGTGACACGATAAATAACCCGATTACTGCTATAAACCTCCATGTAAATGATTGGACATTCCGTGATGTGCCGATGCGTATTTTGCACTAGGGCGTGCGATTGGACTGCTGTTTTCATAAAAAACGCTCCTTCCTTTGTTTCTACATTTTTTATTCTTTTGTCTATTCTTTATTTTAATTTTTTGGTATATCACGCATCAGAAATGCATCTTACCTTTTCTCTTCTTCTAGTATAACAATTTTTTTGCAAAAAGGGAAGAGTGAAAAAGAACTTGTTTTGTCGGAATGAAAAAAGTTTTGGGAAATTATCGAACAGAAGGAACGCAATATTTTTTACATAACATTTTTTCAAAACACTATTTGATATCCCTGTAATCTCGTAATATTATCAAATTCTATGTGCTTATTTTTCAAAAACTTTGTCAGAATTGCGACTAGACAAACATAACCAATATCGTTATAATAGAGAAACAAAAAGTAACATTAGAAGTACTGTGATTTCTTCTTGTACCTTTGAAAGGGGTTTCTCTATGCAAAAAGATATGACAAGCGGCAAACCACTGGGACTCATTTTGCGTTTCTGTTTTCCATTGGTGTGCGGATATATGTTGCAGCAGTTGTACAGTATGGTGGATACTGTGATTGTCGGACGCTATCTTGGACTAGAAGCATTGGCAGGTGTGGGTGCGACGGGAGCGATTAGCTTTCTTGTCATTGGTTTCGCTACGGGAATTTGTACCGGTTTATCTATTCCTATGGCACAAGCGTTTGGAGCAAACGATTATAGCGGTATGCGCCGTTATATGACAAATGCTTATTATATTGCCGCCATAGTCACAATGATACTCACAGTCATTACACTGCTTGAAACGAGACAAATCTTACACTGGATGAAAACACCGGAGGATATTTTCAACTACTCTTACAATTATATTATCGTCATTTTCAGTGGCGTAGGCGTATCGATTTTATACAACCTTTTGGCAGCAATGTTGCGCTCTGTGGGCGATAGCAAATCACCACTGTTGTTTTTGGCAATTGCATCTGTCTTAAATATTGTCTTAGATTTACTCTTCATTATCATATTCCATATGGGCGTTTCCGGTGCAGGTCTTGCAACCGTATTAGCACAAGCCATTTCCGGTATTCTCTGCTTTGTTTATCTCTATCGTCGTTTTCCTATTATGCGCCCTTGTCGACAAGAGTGGAAGTTAGAATTGCTACGCTGCAAACGACTCATCTCCATCGGGCTTCCCATGGCGTTGCAATTTTCAATTACGGCAATTGGATCAATTATTTTGCAAACGTCCGTAAATTCGCTGGGAACGGCAGCGGTAACAAGCGTTACTGCAGGACAAAAAATCTCAGCCATCCTAACTGGACCAATGGAACAAATGGGCATTACTATGGCGACCTACTGTGGACAAAATCTCGGTGCTGGACAATATCAACGGATTCAAAACGGTATTCGAGTCAGCCTTATTGCCTCCATGATTTATTGTATTTCGGCTTGCCTCTTGCTTTATGTTTTCGGTCGAAATGCGGCGTATTTATTTATTGACGCCTCTGAAACGGAGGTTATCGTATTGGCTGTGAGATATATGCGATTAAATGCTGTATTCTACCCTACCTTGGGATTGCTGTTTATTCTACGAAATTCCTTACAAGGCATGGGATTTAGTTTGATGCCTATGCTTGGCGGCGTCAGTGAATTAGCAGCACGCACCATTGTTTGTCTCGTTTTTGTTCCGATTTTTGGCTTTTCTGCCGTAGCGGTAGCAAGTCCCGTAGCATGGATTTTTGCAGATATTCTGCTAGTTTTCGTATATTTTTGGGATATGCGCCGACTGAAAACAAAATTGATGCCTTGCCATGGTACAGAAAATGTAGCATAACAATGCAAAGCAGAACAGGAAAAACTTAGAAAGAAAAATTTAGAAAGGAAATCTCTTATGATGAAAAGACTTTTGTTCAGAAAATGCATCGCTTGTGTAACAACCTTATCTTTATCACTGATCACACCATGGAATATGATTTCAAATTGTGTTTCCGCTGAAAGTAAAAGTACGTATCTTATCCGAATTGATCCGTCACAAGCTGTAGTTTCTGAAGAAGAAGTTGCACAAGGCGATGTGACAATCCCTGCAGCTGTTTATTTAACTGGCAGCATGGAAAATACCTTCGGAAGCATCAAGCTGATGTATCAAAGCGACAGCAGCCATGTTTATTTTGAAAACATGGTAGTCGGCGATAATAGCAGCAAACAGGATACAGAAACGACTTATGAAAGCAGTCAGGGAACATTTTCCACGAGCTATATCCCTTATTGCTTTGGTTATCTAGTCGGAACACGCTATAACACCGGAAGTCCTATGTTCACCACAAATGCCGAATGCTGTGATCCGATTTTTGGTTCCACTCTCTACAGTGCTGGAAACGGTCAAGTAACATTTACCATTTCTTATTATCAAGGAATTGATACAGATGGCGACGGTATTTTAGAACGAGACACAGATACTGGAAAAATCACAGAAGATGTGATCTGTGATGTAGTAGAAAATGAAGACGGCAGCGGTAGCTACACTTACACGTATTACGACCAGTCTTCTTTTTTAGAAATGGAAGCAACCGGAACAATTCCACGTTATGATGAAACATTAGAAGCCGGTTCAACAGTTCCTGGTGCGTGTAATAGCTTGGTATGGTTGCCGGTAAATCAGCTCGCCAATGGTGCTAGCTTTTTCGGTGATACCTCTGATGAGTTTCCCTTTTTCTATGTAGATATTGTCGTAGAGCAAGGCACTCCGGCTGGAATTTATCAAGTCACATTTGATGAAGAAGGATGTCAATTAATAAGTGAATCACAAGTAAACTATGACTTTACAACCCAAGGTGTGACGATAGTGGTGGGCGACCCGTCTAGCGTTGATGTGACGGTGACATCTATGGAAAGCGATGCTACGGCTTATTATACATCTGATGACACAGATGAAATTACAGCATCTGACTTTGCAAGCGAAATTCTCGCAACAGTGACAATCACAGACAGTGGAGGACTCACTATTACACAAGAAAATGTGGATATTCGATCTCTTGTAGACTGTAACGGATTAACACCACAAACTATGTATAATAGCTTGAAACAGAACGGCTGTGCTATAGGAGATATTTCACTTTATTATAATGGTAATAGTCTCACATGGGAGGATGATAGCCTTGTGACACAGAAGATTATGGTTGGTATGCGAGGAGATGTCAACTATGATGGTAATGTCACAATACAAGATGCTTATCAGGTACAATGCTACACTGCAGAAATTGCAACTGGAAATATTGCATTTTTATATCAGGGTACTTCCACAGATGAAGACATGGAAACACTGACTTACTTTTTGGCAGACATCGACACTTGTTCTAAAACGGGTAGTGACGGCGGTACACTGAACATTCAAGACGCCTATTATATCATGAGATATTATGCAGAAACTTCTGCCGGTAATAGTCCTACATGGGATTCTGTTCAGCAGTAGAAAATAACAATAACAAAAAAGGACGTGAAGTGTGATGATTCACACGTTTCATGTCCTTTATTTTTGCTTTTTCAAATCTGTTAATATAGACTCCAAATTTTGAAATTGATTGTCGCTGGGCAACGATTCGCCATAGCGAACAATTTCATAGCCTTCTGTGACAGTAATCCAGCGTTCGTCGACAACCTCATCCTCTTGCAAATTCACTAAAATTTCTGCTGGCGTATCTGACGGCAGCACTGTCTTACTTGGCAGTTTTGCTAAGAGAAGCTGATACCCCAAACGATAATTTTCCATATCCCACGGATGATGGGAAAATTGACGATAACCACGATTCCAATTACGCCTGGTAACGGACTGTTCCACTCTGGACAGTTTTCCATCTGCAATCAATAAATCTTCCACATAATCGCAATAGCCGCAATTTTCGTCTGGTAAAGATTTAGGAGACCGTTTCCAATTTGCTGCGACCCATCTGCGAAAACTTTTCCAGCGAGTTCGGATTACATCCTCAATCATTTTCCGTTTCCTAATCACCAATATAATTAGTCCAACGCAACCAATGCCTCCAATAAGCGGCCAAACCCAATCTGCAATTGAACGATTTGCCACCGTTTCCACTTGCTCTTCAATCACATTCGGTATTGTAGTTTCTTCCGACGTACTGCCACCCAAAGAAAATAACCAACGAAGCAAATACCAAAGTCCAGTTAAAATCCACTTTCCCAGCCAACGAAAAAATTTCGCTAACGGTTGAAAACAAAGCAGCGCAATAGCACCGATAATACAAAAAATTGTCATCTGCCGTCGATTACTTTGAACGATCTCTTTGGGCAGTTTCCATATATGCGCATCACGGTCCTGTAAGGTTTGTTCTAACGCATTCCAGTTGTATACTGCTGCAAAGAGTAAAGAAAATACCGCCAAAAGGATAATCATCGGAATTGTTGATATCGTATTGTCCATGCGCTGCCAAATAATTCCGCATATCACAATCCACGTACAGACACCGGTGAATACATAAGAACTCGTGAGTCGTTCCAATGGTTGAAAAATCAGTCGCCCACCAATATAAAGGATCCCTCCGGCCATCACGCCGACAAAAAAACGATAGGCAGAACTAGATAGTGGGGTGAGAAGAAAAACAACTGCACCCAAAAGAAGCATCAATAAAAGAAAAATAATATGCATTACTTGTGGCTTTCTTTTATATAAGCCATGGAAGAACAAACGTAAAATTGCACCACACCACAAAACCAATACCATAATAGCGGAAATGACAACAGTATATACGTAGGATTTTCCATCGGCATAAGTAAAAATTGCAATAAGTGGAAAAAGACAAATTCCAAAAATTGTAATCAGCATCATACGCATTAAAACTTTTTTTGTCATAGCTTTTACCCTCCTGTATCAATTATAACATACTTTTTATAAAAATGCAATCATAAATTTTACTAACACACACAAAAAAAAAAAAAAAAAAAAAAAAAAAAAAAAAAAAAAAAAAAATAAAAATAAAAAAAAAAAAAAATAAAAAAAAAAAAAAAAAAAAGAGAAAAATATATAAGATGACTATTGCAATTTTAAGAGAGCTGTGTTATAACAAGCTTGTATGGATTTTTGAATATGAAAAGACATTACACATATTTCATCCCCTATCGTAGAAATTTTTATGATATTTTCTAACAATCCATACTGAATTTTTGATTACAATTAGAGAGAATTTTTATGACAAAGGTAGTTATAATCGGAGCTGGTCCTGCTGGACTTACTGTGGCGTACGAACTTATAAAGGACAATTCCGGCGAATACGATGTAACGATTTTGGAAGAAACCAACGTAATCGGTGGTATTTCTCAAACCGTTCGTTATAATGGTAATCGTATGGACATCGGCGGACATCGCTTTTTTTCAAAAGATGAAAGAGTTATGCAATGATGGCAGGATATGATGCCATATCAAGGGAAACCGTCTTTTGATGACATCAAACTGAAACGCAAGAAGAAACTGGTTGCTGGCGGTCCCGATCCAAACAAAGAAGATCGGGTTATGCTAGTTCGCCGTCGGATATCTCGCATTTATTACAAGAAGAAATTTTTCGATTATCCCGTCACTATGAAGCCGGAGACGATTAAAAATATGGGCTTTGCTACGACAGTCAATGCCGGCTGTAGTTATCTGAAAGCAACCGTACACAAACTGCCGGAAGATTCACTGGAAAATTTTTATGTAAACCGATTCGGACGAAAGCTATACTCTGTGTTCTTTGAGGGATATACAGAAAAGCTTTGGGGTAGACATTCAAGAGAAATTTCCGCTGACTGGGGTTCTCAGCGTGTCAAGGGTTTATCCATCAAAGCTGTCATCAAAGATATGCTGACGCCAAAGAGCAAAAAAGAAGCCGGAAAGGGTGAAACTTCGCTAATTGAAGAGTTTTACTATCCGAAGTACGGTCCAGGACAGCTTTGGGAAATCACAGCAGAAGAAGTAAAAAAACTTGGCGGTAAGATTTGTATGAACTGCAAGGTTACGAAAATTCTGACTGACACAAAAAATCATATCAAAAGCGTCACCTATGTGAAAGATGACAAGGAGGAAATACTGGAAGGCGATATTTTCATGTCCATAATGCCGGTAAAGGACTTGATTGCTGGAATGAATGATGTGCCAAAGGATATGGCTCGTATTGCCGCAGGTCTGCCTTATCGAGACTTTGTCACAGTGGGACTGCTGGTTGATAAACTGAATTTGAAAAATGAAACGGATATTCCCACGCTTGGAAACATCGTACCTGACTGTTAGATTTATGTACAGGACGTGGGCGTCAAACTAGGACGGATTCAAATTTTTAACAACTGGTCGCCTTATATGGTAAAGGATCCGGAACATACTGTTTGGATTGGTCTGGAATATTTTTGTGCAGAAGGTGACAAGTTCTGGAACATGACTGAAGAGGAACACGTAAAGCTGACTACTGAGGAACTACTTCGTATGGGTGTACTTGGCTCTGCCGATGACGTCGAGGACTCTCATCGAGAGAAGATTAAGAAAGCCTATCCAGCATATTTTGATACATATAGTGAAATGGATAAATTAGTAGATTACTTGAGTGGCTTTGATAACCTCTACTGCATGGGTTGAAACGGACAGCATCGCTACAACAATATGGATCACTCTATGGCAACTGCGTTTGAATCTGTGAAAAATATCAAAATCGGAAAGAAAACAAAGGAAAATATTTGGAACGTGAACACGGAAAAAGAATATCACGAGAAAAAGAAAGCATGAAAGAACAAAATGTATGGCAGGAAGTAAAGGATATTCTACGACAAAAGCAATTCGGGAAACTATTTTCCGGTGATACAGAAAATACGTTAATTCAGTTCTTTCGTTATTGCTTTGTCGATGGTGCCGCAACGGTTGTAGATTGGGGCGTTTCCTCCCTACTATTCTATTTTGTATTTGCACAGGCACACGCTGTTGTGGCAAATGCAATTTCATTTGTGTTGGGATTGATTGTCAATTATCTGCTCAGCATCCTATGGATTTTTAAGAAGCCCAAAACATCGAATCGATTTGTAGAATTTCTCGGATTTGCTGTAATCGGTGTGGTCGGACTACTTCTGACTATGGGAATTACGAAGCTATTTGAATGGTGGCTGGCTGATATTACTATCACGTACCAAATTATTGGAAAAATTGTTTCAACAGCAGTTGCTTTCTTCTGGAACTTTTTTGCAAGAAAATATCTGCTGTTTTCGGATAAGAAAGAAGGTTAAGAAAGGACTATCTATGAAAACAGATAATAATCAAATACAAAATGCAAATTCTGATGCGATTCAAGACGACTCTGATAATTTTGAAACTGCACCAGAAGAAAACAATATAGAAGAGACAGATGTCATTCTAGAGGTGGAGCAAACGCCTGAAGAAACAGAAACAGCTGAGGATATCGAAACAGAAGCAACAGCACAAATAAAATTTCCAACGTGGCTTACAAAAGATCATGTAAAACGCTTTTTATCTTACTTTTTCCCTATCACCATCTTTCTCATTGCATTTACGATTACCATTTATTATGTGACAGCAATAGCAAAAAGCGAGTTCCACTCAGATTGCACGGATACCATCTATTGGGCATATACCACTTATGATGGTGGTTCGATGCTCAACGAGGACTTTTGTTATGTTTGTCTGCTTCCATTTAGTACAGGTCTGCTTATGATACCATTTATCGCCATGTTTGGTCTTTCGATGACGGCACATGTGGCAGGTATGACGGCTTTTCTGATATTATTTGTTCTATTCCTGTTCCTTATGCTGCATGAGATGAAATGGGGCATTCGCTCTTCTTGTCTTGCTGTTTCACTTGTACTAGGAATAACCCTTTCCAGTGAGAAATTACGTGAGATTTTTTGGGGACATACAATATATTATAGTTTGGGCATTTTGTTCCTATTTATTGGTACATTCTTATATTTCCGCTTTTGTAATCTTTCGGAACAGCAACACACTCTTAAACTAAACGGACAAGCAACAAAAAGAAAAAATATTCACCTTATTATTACAGCAGTGATTTTAATGCTGTTTTTGTTATTCACCTCTACAGACGGCATTTCTTCTATGTCAATCTTCACACTACCATTCTTAGCCGCAATTTTTGCAGAGCAAATTGTCGATAGCAATCGAAAACTGTTTTCAAAACAAGGCTTTTTTGTTTATGCACAATTAGTTGTCATTGTAATATTGATTTTATATGGTACAAAACTGCAATCTGCTTGGGCAGGCGACATTGTTGCTGGCTATGAATCCGCATTTTCGAGATACTCTGCACAAAGTGAATGGCTCACACATTTACAAAATCTACCATTGGCTTGGTTGACTTTATTTGGTGTTGAAAACTTAGAAGGCGAAGAACTGCTTTCCATGGAAAGCATTGAAAACCTGTTGCATATCATAAGTGCCTTGATTATTGCAGTATTTCCTGTAATCACCACCTTTTTCTACAACAAATATCCAAAAGATCAAAGAGGTAAATATATTCGCATTTGGATTTGGATTCATTGGGCAGTTACAGCAATTTTGATGATAGGCTATATCTTCGGAAAGCTATCCAGTGCCAACTGGCGTTTAACACCAATTATTGGTACAAGCGTAATCTTGACCGTTTTAGTACTTCGTGAGACCTTAATTGTAAGAAAACCTGCTGTAAGAATTACCGCAATTCTAGCAATTCCAATTGCTGCCATGTGCATTTGGAATTTCGCTAGTATTGCAAGAACGTCTAGCGATAGTTATAAATCTACAGATCTATACGAGATTGCAGCTTATCTTGAGGATGAAAATTTGACATATGGTTATGCTTCATTTTGGCGTGCAAATTCCATCACGATAATTTCCAATTCCGAAGTATCAGTTCGCAGTGTCATCATCGATGAAAATGGCGTTACACCGTATTATTATCAAACCATGAGAAGCTGGTATGATAGTCAAGAGGAACAATCAAACTATTTCTTATTGTTAGATCAAGAGGAATACGACACACTAAACGATTCTACAAGTTCGTTGTCAGATATTACAGTCGATTCCAAAGTAATCCAAACGTCTGGTGGTTCGACTTTTTACGTATTGATATATTCGGCAAATATCTTCCAAGTTTAATCCAATAAAAACATATAAAATTAATCGACCTCACACAAGAACTATCTTGCATGAGGTTGATTTTTATTTTCTAGAAAAATGAAGTAATTATCTATCTTCTTTCTTTTGACGTACACGTGCTGCAAATACACACGCAACGCCCAATGCCATAATGCTTATCGCAATGGTACTGCCATAATCACCGGTGTTTGGAGAAGAACCTGTATCAGAAGAATCCGATGTCCCCTCAGCAGTTATCTTCCCATCTGTGGTATCAACGCCTGTGATCTGCCCAAAAATATCCAAAAATACATCATTCAAATCGTCGATGGAATAAATCACATGACTATTCGCCGGATTACTTGCCAATTCAATGATGAACTGCTCATTATCAGCCGTTGAATTACCATTGTGATAAAAACCAATTGTATAAACTGTTGCAGATGTCTTCAATTCTTCCATATCAAACTCCAATGCAGCCTTTTGATAACTATCAAAGGAATAACCACTTGGCGTGTAATCGGTAGAGTAGCTGCTAGAGCCGTTGTTTGGTTTTCCATCAGCCATAATAATGACAAATTTCGATTCTCCGTTGCTGCCATCTAAAATAACCTTAACAGCTTCCAAGCCTTCATACATATTGGTATTGCCGCTTGCTTTTAAATTCGCAATGTAATCTGCCAATGTCGCATAATCGCTAGAATATGCCAATGTATTTACATCGGTATCGAATGTCACGATCGAAATCACCGTATTCGGATCATTTTGTAAAAACTCAGCACAAATCATCATTGCTGCTTCCTGCATTGCTTCCAACGGCTCACCACTCATACTGCTGGAAACATCCAAGCAAAGTACAACGTCATCATAATAATTCAACGGTGCTTCGCCTTCTCCTTCATCACCTGACAATTCTGTCGTGATAATCGCTTCATCCGTTGTCGATTCCGTTGTAACTTCTACTTCTACCATCACTGTACCTGTTTGAACCAAATTCTCTTCGGCTAAAACTGTTGTTGTTATTGCTTCGTCAGTTGTCTCGTCTGTTTCAGTCGCTACAGTACCCTCTTCGTCTACTGTAACAGAAACATCCTCAGACGTTTCTGCGCGCAATGCAGAAATCGCATCTTCTGCAGAATCCACAATAGCTGCGCCATCCTCAACTGCTGCATCCACAACATCAGAAATGTCCTCCCCGGTCTGCTCGACTGCTGCCGCTTCGTTCATAACGATTGTTGTTTCTTCTGCTGATGCCGAAATACAACCCAACGTCATCGAAGTCATTGCACCTGCAAGCAGTAGAGCCATCCATTTATTCCTATTCATAGGAAACTCCTTTCTGTGGTTCTCGAGCAATAAAGCCTATTATTTTTTTATGGAACCACACTACATATATTATACTATCTTTTTCTAATAAAATCAATAGAAAAACTTCTATTTTTCCATTTTTATATAATTACATTTGTTTTTATGATTTTATTTGGTATTTTTGCATCCTTTCCGTAGACTGTAAATTTCCTTTATTTTACAATAAAAAAACAAAACCTCAGTTTCCTGAGGTTCTTTCCATTATTTTATTTTAAATCCATAAATTGTCGAAATGCGGTCGGAAGAAAATAGTCTTGTTGAATTTCGGATTCCGTTTTCCAAACAAAATGCTCGTCCTGTCTACCGCATCGAATCGTAACACCAACCATTTCCCACTCGATATGGGTAAAAATATGCTTTTTTTCTACAGTTCTTACGAAATCTATCGGTTGACATTGCCACGCTGCCGCTTGGGTAATTGCTTCTTCCGCTGTACAAATACCGGATACGTTGGGATATTCCCACAACCCTGCCAAAAGTCCCGTATCTTTCCTCTTTCGAATGGCATATTTTTCATCGCAGCAAAGTAGGAACACCGTATACTGTTCTTTTCGACGCTTTTTCTTCTCCACACGAATTGGTAATCGTTCCACATCTTGAAATGCCAATCCCAAACAAGCTCTAGAAATGGGACATTTGTCGCAAAGAGGCTTCCCATTTGGCAAGCATACCGTCGCACCAAGTTCCATTAGTCCCTGTGTCAACATATCGCATTCATTCGAGTTCTGCTGATACACCTTTTCGAGACCACTAATAACTGCTGCTTTCATAGCAGAACGATCAATTTCACAAAAACAGTCTGTTACTCGAGCGACTACTCGCATAACATTGCCATCAACTGCTGGTGTGGCTGTTCCGTAACAAATCGAACAAATTGCACCAGCAGTATATGATCCGATTCCAGGTAATTTTGCAATTTCCTCAAGTGTTTTCGGAAATACACCGTCATATTTAGTCGATATGATTTGTGCAGCCTTCCGCAAATTTTTCGCACGACTGTAATACTCAAGACCTTCCCAATATTTGTTTACCAGATCCTGTTCGGCATTTGCTAAGGCTCTTACATCAGGAAATACTGTCAAAAAACGTTGATAATAATTCTTTACTGCCTCTACTCGTGTCTGCTGCAGCATAATTTCCGACAACCATACCCGATAAGGATCCTTTGTTTGTCGCCAAGGTAAATCCCGTGCATGGGTCGGATACCACGTAAGTATCGGCAATGCTAGTTGTAACAATTTCAACGTTTGTGTAGTTTTCCACATACACATTCGCTCCATAATTTTTTGATAAATTGGCAGCATATGCGACTCTGTCACGTATTTTTCAAGTTCCTCTACTGCAACCCACTGTACTGCGCTGTTTTCATCCGGTTGAATACAAAGCGTTTCTTTTCGGTTGGCAATCAATCCATAAGTAATGTTATAATGCGTATACGCAGCTACCGATTTTCCGTGTCTCTCATGTGCTGCAACTGGCAGAATATCGACTGATAAAATCGCTCCGGTAAGCGGAAAAGGATTTTGCACCCCCGTTTCTTCTTTTGCTTCTCGAATTGCCGTACCCAAAAAGTCAGTAGAACCGTCCGCATGACCGCCTGTCCATGAAAAAGATTGATAAATATTGTGATATACCATCAAAAAAACATCCAACTCCGGTGTCATCACAAAACCAGAACAAGTAATATGCCCTTGTTCACGTTCTCGAAATAAAACAGCCTCGCCATCCTTTTGAATTTCGGAAAGAATGACAAAAAAGTCTTGCTGTTCTTGTGAAGTCTGTGGCTTATAAGATTCCAAACGCTCTCGCCAATCCGGAATTGCCTGTTCTTTCAAGGTGTTTCGCAAAATAATCACCTCTTCTCTTTTATAAACCAGCTTCCCATTCCCAATTGTAAAGTTCCAGCGAAGACAAATCATAAGGAACCAATTGATATATACAATAATTTAACCAATTGAAAAATAACAAATTGGCACTGCACCCCCAGCTATAATGCGGTTCCTGAGACGAATCGTCATTTGGGAAATATTGATATGGCAATTGAATATCCGCTTCTTTTTTCAAATCACGCAAATACTCATCTCGCAAAGTAAAACGATTATACTCAGAATGACCAGTAATAAAATATTGCCGTCCATTTTGATTTGCTACAATATGTACACCAGAAATTGGCGATTCCGTTAAAATGCAAAGCTTTGATATTTTCTCAATATCTTCCCGATGTACTTCCGCATGGCGAGAGTGTGGAGCATGAAAAATATCATTAAATCCACGAAGCAATTGACAATGTGGTTCTAATACATATTGTGGAAATACGCCGAACATTTTTTTTGGCAATAAAAATTTAGGAATATGAAAATGATAATAAAGTCCGGCAAATGCCGCCCAACAAATGTGCATGGTAGAAAATACATGGGATTTTGTCCATTCCATAATAATACAAAGTTCTTCCCAATAGTCCACCTCTTCAAACGCCAAATGCTCCACTGGCGCACCAGTGATGATGCAGCCATCATAATATTGATCGTTGATTTCTGAAAATGTTCGATAAAACGTTGCTAGATGATTTTGAGAAGTATTTTTACAAATATGGCTAGAGACATGGAGAAACTCTACTTCTACCTGCAATGGCGTGTTACTCAGCAGACGCAAGAACTGACACTCTGTTTCAATTTTTTTTGGCATTAGATTTACTACCAATACACGCAATGGACGAATATCTTGATGAGCTGCTCGATTCATGTCCATTACAAAAATATTTTCTTTTGCTAAAATTTTATAAGCCGGTAGTTCCGGTGAAATACAAATCGGCATTTTACTTGTTCCTCCTTTGCTGATATATTGGATCTTGCATCAGTTTCCTATGGCATTTCGCAGTGCACACAATTCTTCCGCTGTCAAGTCTCGGTATGTACCTGGCTTTAACATTCCCAGCTTCAATGGACCAATGCTTATGCGACGCAGCCGTGCAACTTCAAGTCCAACCGCTTCACACATTCGACGTATTTGGCGATTTTTTCCTTCATGAATGGTGATTAATAGTACTACCCGTCCGGTCTCTTTTGTTTTAACGATAACATTCGCTGGTTGCATCTTTATTTCGTCCAATTCCATTCCTTTCGACATGGCAATTAACTGCTCCTCTGAAATATCCGGACGCACCGTCACTCGATATGTTTTGGAAATATGCCGACTAGGATGCATAATTCCATTTGCAAAACTGCCATCATTGGTGAACAACAAAAGTCCTTCGGAGTCTTTGTCCAATCGTCCTACAGGATAAACACGCTCTTCCACACCATTTAACAAGTCGATAACACATTTTCGATTCAAATCGTCTGACATAGTAGTAACATAACCACGGGGCTTATTTAACATAATATAACGATTATTTTTCTTTTTAGGCATGACCACAAGCTGACCGTTCACCATTATGCGGTCAGTAGAAGATGCCTTATCCCCTAATTTCACTGGTCGTCCATTTACTTGAACTTTCCCAGCAACAATATATTCCTCTGCTTTTCGACGAGAACAAAATCCCGCATCAGAGAGAAGTTTTTGAATACGAATTTTTTCCACTATGAATTCCTTTCCATTTTTATTATACAAATATCTGCAATATATTTCTGATTTTTTTCCAAATTCTTTCCATCAGCGATGGTTTTTGCGATGTTGTTTCTTCCTCAATTTCTTGATACGCCACACTTTCCATCGCATAAAATTTTCCAGTCGCTGCAGTTCGCCCGTCAAGCTGCGTTGTCCAAGTGCCTACCTGTACACCACTTTCCACTGGCGCATAGAGAAATGGAGTTGCCGTAATCGAATACACCAAATTCGGTGTCGTACCATCCGTACTTCCAATCGTCAAATTTCGATCCATTTCTACCACCTACAACAGGAATCGTCCAGTTTTCCTTTTCCAATGTAATTGGCACTATAGCTGCAAAACACGTATCATATAGATTCAAATGATCTTGCCAATCGTTGGTATCATTTAATGTGACACAAATTAATGTTACGCCATCACGCTGTGCAGCAGACACCAAACAACGCCCTGCCTCGTCGGTAAATCCTGTTTTCACGCCAATGATACTATCATCCATCTGCAATAACTTATTTGAATTTTGCAGCCACCGCTCATACGGTGGATTTCCAAAACAAACCTTTGCTTCACTTTGGCAGCAAATTTCCCGAAACGTGTCATTTTGTAACGCATACGCTGTTAATAACGCCATATCATATGCTGTAGAATAGTGTGCCTCATCGTGCAAGCCAGAAGGCGTAACAAAATGCATATGTTCCAGTCCCAGTTGTGTCGCTTTGTCATTCATCATATCTGCAAACGCTGTATAGCTGCCGGCTAGTCTCACTGCCACAGCACCTGCGGCATCATTCCCAGAAGGCAAAAGCATTCCATAACACAAGGCTCGCTTTGTGACCAAATCATGCTCCACCAAACCCATCGAAGAGCCCTCTACTTGAATGGCGTCTGAATCCACTTCAAAAACCGTATCCAAATCGCCACTCTCCAAGCATAGCAACGTAGTCATAATTTTAGTCGTACTTGCCATAGGCCGTTCTTCATAGGCATTTTTTTCGAAAAGAATCTCACCAGTGACTGCCTCTATAACAATTGCAGATTCGGCAGAAATACCTGTATCTATCGCTGTGGCATGAAATGATAAATTTTCTACAAAGATAACTGCTGCCAAAACCACCGCATATAATCGAATCCATTTGATATATTTTTTTTTGCATCGTAATTCTCCTTATCAGAAAATTTAATTTCTCATAAGGTATGCAGCAACCGCAGAATTTATACTTTTGACTGAGACTCTTCTGAAGATTCTTTTTCTTTCTTATCTTTTCCGGATTTCTTAATAATTCCACCAATTCGATCAATTATTTCCGGTACAGAGCGTAATGCACTAGACAGTGTATCATCTGATTCACCCATTTGCAACATCCGAACATTATCATTCTGCACCACTAAAAAAGCCACAGGTTGGATAGATACCCCCGCACCTGCACCACCGCCGAACAAATCTTTGGGATTCGACTTTACTGGCAAGTCAGAACCGCCAGAAGCAAAGCCATAGGATACCTTTGAAATCGGGATAATTGTCACAGATTCAGATGCTACAATCGGATCCCCAATGATAGTCTTCACATCTACCATTTCACGGATTTTTTCCATTGTGACACCCATCAATCCTTGAATCTGGCTGTTTTCATTTTCTTTCATAATTTTCTTAACCTCCTGTGTTTTCTTGTATTTTCGATTTTTTTGTTGAACGCTCTGTCGGTTTTACTGTATTTTGATTGCGTTTCGTCACATAGCCTATGGCAAGGCTCCCAATCGCCGCAAAAGCGGAAAGCAGACAAAAATACATTTTTCCTCGCACAATCCAGAGCGTCTGATCCTTGCCAAATGCACATTGCACTTGCACCTGCTCCACCTGTACACGCATAAGACTTTGTAATATGCCTAGCGTGGTATACACGGTGCCACTGACTGTACCATACGCTACCGCACAATCCTTCGCATCAAAGCGTCCCACCTGTACACCTATCACAAGCTTTCGGATTGATATTCCTTTCCAAAGGATACGGAAAGGCTTCGGTAAGATCGGTACAATGTCCCGAACCATTTTCCAAATTCGTTTTCCTTTTTTCAGTCTGCTCTCTTTTTTCTCATCTTTTTCTTCGTCTGTTTTCTTTTTTTTGACTTTTGATTTTGATTCTTTTCGTTGAAAAAATCCTGATTCGTCACTACTAAAAAGTGAAAATGCAAACCACGATATTTTCCAAAAGGTTCGATTCTGTGTATTGTCATAATCTAGCTGCAAAGTAATCGGTATCAATAGTATGACTGCCAGCAGGATTAGAATACCTAATACCACCCACAACCCAATCATGTAGCCTCACCTGCCTTTTGCTACACTGTTTCATCTGTGGCTTCGATCGGCTGCTGTGGTAAACTCGCCGCAGACACTGGCAGTGGCGGCAAATCATCCAACGAAGATAAGCCAAAGCAACGAAGAAAATGAGACGTTGTTACATAAGCAATCGGGTGTCCTGGAACTTCTAAGCGTCCATCTTCCACCAATAGTTCCTTTTCTACTAGTGTATTCACGACTGAACTGCTGTCTACGCCACGAATGTGTTCTACAAAGCTTTTGCTCACCGGTTGATTATATGCAATAATGGTTAATACTTCCATAGCAGCTGAGGATAATGGTGTCATTTTTTTTGTTTCCATAGCACGCTGAATCACATCTGCATAAATTGAATTCGTACACATTTGCCAATTTTCACCAAGCCGCTTTATGCAGATACCACGGTGTTGCAATTGATATACTTGCGACAACTGTTCTAACGCCACAAGCACTACAGACTCTTCCGATTCCGTTGCCTGTGCTAAGCGTGAAGATGATATTGGCTCACCGCTTGCAAAGAGAACTGCCTCTAATGCAGCACTGAGAGAATCCATTGTTGTGTCTGGATTGTGCAGCTTCGCTTCTTCCGTATGCTCCATTATATTACCCCCTCCTGCGGTAAATTATTCTGATTTTTCCTTTTTCGCTTTAAAAGATAATCCGTGCGTCGATAAACATATGTACCATCTTCACTAATTCCAATTCGACCATGTTTTGTTAGCTCCAGCACTGCTAAAAACAATGCAACTCTTGCAGAACGTTCTCGTATGTCATGATAAAGCGTACCAAAATAAACGTGTTCACCTGACCAAACTTTTCGCATTAGATAGACTACCTTTGACATCACCGACACTACCGGCTGACTGACGACACGTTGTAAGCTACCTTTGAGTTGATCATCAGATTGCAAGTGCTTTTGTCCCATGCGATTCCACGCATACAAAAGAACATCCGACTTATGGGTACGCCCATAAGCACCAGAAAACTTTATTTTCATCGCCTTTCGACAAAAAATCCGATCTCCAATGAATTGCTCTTTTAAGGTCTGTGCCGCCTGCTTACACAAAGCGTATTCAATCAATGCACCTTGCAACGCCTGTTTTTCCTTTTCTGCCGCTTCCGGTCGTGGCAAAAGTGACGCCGTTTTAATATAAATCAACCGTGCCGCCATCTCCAAGAATTCCCCTGCTAGCTCTAAATCCTGCTGTCGACACTGCTCTAAATATTCCAAATATTGATCCAAAAGACTCGATATTTCAATGTCATAAATATTCAGTTTATGCTTTGCTATTAAGCTTAACAACACATCCATTGGTCCTTCAAACACTTCTAATTTGAATGAAATTTTCTGCATGATTTATCCAATCACCATCCAAACAAGCTTATCAATCCAATTAGTCGCATAAATAAAAAGATCAAGAATTTTTGTGGAAAGCCAAGACAATGGCGTACTCAATGCACCCAAAAACACAAGTAACAGCAAGATGATCGACAACCACTGACTATTCCGTTGAAGCCAATTGGATTGCCGATAAGGTAACAGCGAAATCAACACCTTCGATCCATCCAGCGGTGGTATCGGAATCAAGTTAAATAATGCCAAGCCAATGTTAATAGTAACAAAACTCAAAAAGAAATCATAAATACCTAACAAAATCCCCGTTCCATATGTCCAATAAAAGGGCCACACAATTTGCAAGCAAATCATTCCAACCAATGCGGCAATCAGGTTCGAAATCGGACCTGCCAGGGATGTCCAAACCACACCGCTTCGAGGATGATTCATACGTGCGGGATTGATTGGCACAGGCTTTGCCCATCCAAAACCAGTTAATAACAACAAAACTGCACCAAAAGGATCCACATGAGCAAACGGGTTAAAGGTCAAACGTCCGGCAGCTTCTGCGGTATCGTCACCGCAATGCTTTGCCATCCAACCATGTGCGAATTCATGTAACGGTAAAATCAACAGTATGATTGCAATGCGTGCTAAAATGGTATAGGGGTCGCTAATATTAAAGATACTACTAAGAAAATTCATAAACACTCCTTTTCTGAACAGATAGACTTGTTCTGCAGTGACTTTTTTCATCTATCAATTTATTATACAGGATTTCACAAGAAATTTCAAGTGTATTTTCGAAAGTTATAAAATTTATTTTTTGACTTAATTTTTAAAGTTATCATTCCTTATACTTTTTTTTTTATTCTGTTTGAAAAAATCAGAACAAATCCAACTTCAAAAAAAAAAAATATTTGAAAGTATTTTCAAAATCACTTGCTTTTTTTTCTGAAATCTGATAAAATAAAATTGTTGTATTGTAGGCTTTCTAAAGTTGTGTTTCAAGTGGCTTACAGGAAACCTGCAAAAAGGAGGTGCTGTAGAATGGCAAAATGTGAAATCTGCGGTAAAGGCGTAAGCTTTGGCATCAAAGTTTCTCACTCCCATAGACGTTCCAACCGAACATGGAAGCCAAACGTAAAACGAGTAAAGACAATCGTAAAGGGGACTCCGTGCCATATGTACGTTTGTTCCAGATGCTTACGTTCTGGTAAAGTAGAACGTGCGTAATTGTATGTGAAGTGAAGTATGTGATTTGTACTTTTGTTCCAATGTCCCGATTCCAAAAAGTTAGACCAAAAACTAACGATGTAGAAGTCGGGATTTTTTTGTCAAATTGCAGTCATGAATACAAAAAGCTGAAAAAAGTCTTCTGACGAATCGCTATCACCAAAAACGGAATCTTATAGAATCAGTACGTCGGAGTGTTTTTCTTTAGAATATTATTCTAATTGTTTCTATAAGGTGTCTCCTGTCTATACATTAGGGAGATATTTGGATCTAAATAACAATTGGGATGTCGAAGATAATACCGTGTCGTTTCATATCTGGACTGGATATGAAACTGCTCAAACTTGGCAGTTTCGGTACATGGATGATGATTATGACGTAATGCCATTAGCTAGTCCGACGAGGTTTACCCTTGAAAGGATGGGTGATTAATATGAAAAAAAAGAAACTTTTATGTGTTGCTCTGAGTGCTGCAATTGGAACGCTGCTGCTGTCTTCTCCTTCCTTTTTTGCAAATGCAACCAGTACAGACACAACTGATGAGGAACAACAATCAACAACTGACACCTATGAAGAAACCGAAACGTATCTGTTTTAGAATTTAATTACACAAATGGCGACAGCTACGACAAGACATTATACGAAGCTGTCGATACAGTATACGTATGGGTTCCCTGCACAATTTCGTTTATCGTAAGCAACAGCGTGACTTTTAGCGAAGTTGGCGGTATCGAATGCAATAGTGCGGATGAAACTGTTGCAGAAGTAACATCTATCAGTGATGATGTCATTGAAGTCAAGGTTTCCCCAGGAGGACCGACAGCCTTTACGATAACAACGGGGTATGGTCAAGTCCTCGAGTATACAATTACACCGACTGGTTCTGGAAACTATGGCAATTACTATCTTGATTTTGATGATTCTGGGGCTGAAATCATAACGACTGTTACAACTACAGAGACAACTACCACGACCGAAACGGTGAACACTACCACCATTTCGGAGGGTGATAATACAATCGGCGATGTGAATCTGGATGGGAATATATCTCTTGCGGATACAGTTGTCCTGAGTAAATATGCTGCCGACGTAGTGAGCTTGAGCGATCTTGCTTATTCGAGTGCCGATACCAATGGAGATGGCAGCGTGGATGTCAATGACGCACTTATATTATTGAAATTTTAGGTGGGATACATAGATAGTCTGCCATGTACGGATTGATGTTAATTTCAATTATAATGTTTCAGAAATATGCATAATTGAATATGATGTCATATTGACATCAACATTCTAACTAAACTTTATAATATCATTTTCTTCACATTCCACCTTGCCGTATGGCTTGGTGGACTTTTTTGTCAAAATCACACGCAACCACCGAAAATCTTTGCACAAATTCAGAAAAATGATTGACATTTTTCTTGAGATGTGTTAAACTAGAGGGAAGAGATCAGGGTTCTTGCTTTTGCTTATGATATTATTTATTTTAAATTCGGAGGTATTGTTATGAAATTTTCTGATGGACTTTGGCTGAACCAAAAGGGTTATGAAGTGTTCTATGCGGAACACGCCTATGCGGTTACCACAACTGAAAATTTCATTCGTGTTTTTGCAACATCGAATAAAATCTGGAATCGTGCCATGACGTTGGGTGGCGTCTGCTTTGAGATCATCTATACGGCAGTGGCACCGGATGTGATTCGTGTCCAAATTTGTCACCACAAAGGAACACTGAAAAATAAGCCACAGTTTGAGTTGAATTTGCCGGATGGTTATATACCAGAAATCCACGAAGACGTCGAAACCGTCTCCATGACGGCTGGGAACACTACCGTCACCATTCGGAAAGGGACGAACGGCTGGGATGTGTGTTATACTCGTGATGGAAAGCGTCTCACCGGCGGTGGCTGGCGTTCGACGACTTATGTACAGGAAAATAAGTTTCATCGAGATGCACGCCTAGCCGTTCAGACCGACGACCAATTTTTTAATTTTCCACAAGACAAATGTAATACATATGTGCGAGAACAGTTGACGTTAGATGTGGGAGAATGCGTCTATGGCTTCGGCGAAAAGTTTACGCCGTTCTTGAAAAATGGACAGACTGTGGAAACTTGGAACGCTGATGGTGGTACTTGTTCTGATCAGAGCTATAAGTGTATTCCGTTTTATATCACGTCTAACCAGTATGGCGTACTCGTCAATTCCAGCGACAAGGTATCTTTTGAAGTAGCTTCTGATACTATCAACAAGGTCTCATTCACCGTACCCGGAGAAGAACTGGACTATTTCTTCATCGGTGGTGAAAATCTGGAGGAAGTGATGATACACTATACCGATTTGACTGGAAAGCCTGCGCTGCCATCTGCAAAGACGTTCGGACTATGGCTTTCTACGTCGTTCACCACGGATTATAGCGAAGAAACAGTAACTTCCTTTATCGATGGTATGGCGGAGCGTGATATTCCATTACAAATGTTCCATTTCGACTGCTTTTGGATGAAAGGATATCATTGGACGGACTTCCAGTGGGATTTGGAACAGTTCCCTGATCCACCTGCAATGATTGCACGGCTGAAAGAACGAGGACTCGGGATTTGTTGTTGGATTAACCCGTATATCTCCCAAGAGTCGGCATTGTTCGATGAAGGTGTAGAAAAGGGTTATTTCTTGAAGAATCCGGACGGAAGCGTTTTTCAGACGGATTTGTGGCAGCCCGGTCTTGCCATCGTAGATTTCACCAATCCGGAGGCAGCAAAGTGGTTTGCCGCTGGGGTGCAGAGCTTGTGTGAAATGGGCGTGACAGCAATCAAGACAGACTTCGGCGAGAGAATTCCCACTGACGTTGTCTATTATAACGGTGCAGACCCAATTGCAATGCACAATTATTATACATACTTATATAACAAAACCGTGTTCGACGTTCTAGAGGAATATTATGGAAAAGGTCAGGCTTGTCTGTTCGCCAGAAGTGCAACGGTAGGCGGACAGAAATTCCCCGTACACTGGGGCGGCGATTGTTCGGCAGAATATACTTCTATGGCGGAGACGCTGCGTGGAGGATTGTCGCTGTGTTCCTCTGGCTTTGGCTATTTCAGCCACGACATCGGTGGATTTGAAGCGACCGCTTCACCGGATGTCTACAAACGCTGGTGCGCTTTTGGACTTCTGTCCAGCCATAGCCGCCTCCACGGTTCTACCTCTTATCGTGTGCCGTGGAACTTTGATGAAGAGTCCTGTGATGTGTTGCGGTTCTTCACGAAGCTGAAAGGGAGACTCATGCCGTATCTATTTTCACAGGCAGTAAAAACCTCCAATACTGGTGTGCCGATGATGCGTCCTATGGTAATGGAATATACGAACGATATTGCTTGTCGCTACCTCGACCAACAGTATATGTTGGGTGATAACCTGTTATGTGCGCCGGTTTTCCGTGCGGATGGCGTCGCAAATTTCTATTTGCCGGAAGGAAAGTGGTATGACATCATTACCGGCGAAACGATGGAAGGCGGAAAGTATCATTCGAAGAAGTGCAGTTTCATGGAAATGCCAGTTCTAGCAAAGCCCAATTCGATTATTGGCTTTGGTAATTTCCAAAATCAGTTTGAATACGACTACCTAGATGGCACAGATTTCTTGATTTGCAATTTGGAAGACGGAAAGACGGCGTATGCAAAAGTCTATGACGTGAACGCAAATGAAGTGATGACATTGACGGCAAAACGAGATGGAAACAAGATTACTGTTCGTGCGACCGAAACTGATAGAATCTTTACTGTCTCTGTTGCAGGCACAAATCAGAAAATCACGCTGCAAGGCGGCAATGCTGAAATTATCCTGTGAGAAATAGATAATAGAGCGTGGTGAAAAAATGCCTGAGATGAAAAAAACAAAGGACAGGCTGGGATATTTGTGGACGGATAAGAAACGGACATTGTTTGGACTGCCCTTGTCCTTTACGAGATATTATTTGTCCGATACCCGATTGATTACCCGTGTGGGTTTTTTGACCATCGTAGAGGACGAGCTGGATCTTTATCGGATTACGGATAAAAAAATGAAACTCCCGATTTTACAGCGAATTTTTGGATGTGGAACGATTATTCTCTATAGCAAGGACGTGGACACACCGAAAAAGGAAATCCATGCTGTAAAAAATCCAAGACAGGTGTCAGAATTGATTATGGCACTGATTAATGACCAACGAGATAAGTTTGATATCCGTGGCAGAGACATGGTGTGTGTATCCAATGTACCAGATGGCGGACTTGAGGACTTATAAGCTGCGAATTGAATGAAAAGGTGGTGAGCGAAATGCTTTCTTTTATAACAGAAACCAAGACTGCTTGGGAAAAGCTAAAAGAGGATGGACGACCGATTTATATCTACGGAATGGGCGATGGTGCCGAGAAGATTATGCGAGTTTTTCGAGAAAAATCGATTCCCGTGGCAGGTATTTTTGCCAGTGATGACTTTGTACGAGGACACGCTTTTGCAGGTTTTCCGGTGCGAAAACTCTCGGATATTGAAGCAGAGTGTGACGATTTTATTATCGTCCTCGCTTTTGCCGCTGGGTATCAGTCTTTGGTGGATAAAATCGTGGAAATCGGAAAAAAACATACGCTGATTGTGCCTGATGTACCTGTGGCAGGGGGTGGACTGTTTACGTATGACTATTGTCTGGAACACGCTGAGACTTTGGAGACGGTGTATCGGTTGCTTGCTGACAACGAGTCACGGAAAGTGTACGCCAATATCTTAAACTTCAAAATCAGTGGGGATTATCATCATTTGTTAGGCGTCACCACGCCAAAGACGGAAATCTATAAGAAAATTATCAAATTGACACCGAACGAAGTCTATGTGGATCTAGGAGCGTATAACGGCGACACCATTCAAGAGGTACTGCAACTCACCCACGGAAAATTTATTCGCATTTATGCCATAGAACCGGATCGAAAAAACTTCAAAAAACTTTGTAAATACGTGAATGATATGCAATATGTTAATGCCTATCACGCCGTAGCTTGGTGTAAGGATACAACGGTTCCATTCGCAACAAAAGCAGGGAGACAGTCGGCAGTGTCGGCGTTTGGACAGGAAATGGAAGCGAGAAGTGTGGACAGCATCTTAGAGGGACGTGCCGCAACGCTAATTAAAATGGACGTGGAGGGTTGTGAACGAGAGGCACTTTGGGGTGCATCGCAAACCATTGCCCACCATGCACCAAGGCTGATGGTGTCGCTGTATCATCGAAACGAAGACATCTTTACTTTACCACTTCTAATTCATCAACTCCAGCCAAGTTATAACCTCTACATTCGCCATCAGCTGTACATCCCTGCATGGGAAACGAATTTATACGCAATAAAAGGTTAATAACCAGAGATTATGTGTGTAGATTTCTTTCGAATCGAAATTTCTATAAAAGAAGACTTAAAAAAATAAACTTTGTAAAAAAAACTTGACAGAATCCGAAATTTGTGGTATACTAATTAAGTTGCTTCGAGGTGTGGCTCAGTTTGGTAGAGCACTACGTTCGGGACGTAGGGGTCGCAGGTTCGAATCCTGTCACCTCGACCAAAAAATAACGCAATTTCGGGACTTTTTCGAAATTGCGTTTTTTGATTTTTGGGGAAAAAGAATCTAGAAAGTGAAAAGAGGAAATTTATATGAAAAAAATCACCATTATCACCGGACATTACAGTTCGGGCAAGACGAATCTGGCGGTCAATCTGGCACTGAATTTAGCGGACAAAGGCGAAACGGTTACAATCGTAGATTTCGACATTGTCAACCCCTATTTTCGAACAGCGGACTTTGCGCTGTTGTTTCAAGAGCATGACGTGAAGTTGGCGGCCTCGATGTATGCCAACACGAGTTTGGATATTCCTGCGATTTCGTTTGATATGGAATGCATGGCGTATGAGCCGGGCTATTTGATTGTGGACGTAGGAGGAGATGATGCAGGTGCAATTGGTCTTGGACGCTATGCCCAGAGTTTTGCAAACTATGCACCGGAACAACTCGATATGTGGTATGTGGTCAATTGCTATCGCTATCTGACAGAATCGCCGTCAGAAGCACTGGAATTGATGCATGAAATCGAGACAGTATCTCGCCTACACCATACGGGAATCATCAACAATTCGAATCTTGGTGCAGAAACCACAGCGGAAACTATTCGCATGGCACAGGATTATGGCGAAAAGATTGCAGCACAGGCGAATTTGCCTCTAGTTTATCAGACATTCCCCAAAAAATTAACGGAAGATGTCGGGAATATTGCACATCCTTTTCCACTAGAAGTCTATGTGCAACCAGTGTGGGGATTTGAAAACTAAAAATAAAAAAATGGATAAAACAGCCATCAAGAACTATGTCATATGAGCAAGGGTTGCACTGATTAAAGTGGAGCCGATGCATCCCCCTTATTTCTGCGTATTTTTTGATTTTTCAAAGTGCGACACCACGCAAATGCGTAATTTTTTGGTGATTATCAAGTGAAATTTTTTCTTATGCTTATTCCTCTACTTCCAATTTCACTCGACAAATCTTTTCACTGCAAAATGCTATGCCATATTTTAACACTTTTTTATAATACTACTGCTTAAGATTTGCTATATACTTTCTATCTGCAATCTGCTTCATCGCCCTGTCGCATGCTGCATCCAAATCGCCGAAATCTTTGGCAATTTTCACCTCGATTACGACAGCAACCGTTCTTCTCTGAAACTCACAAATTGTAATGTCCGTTCTGCCCTTTCTGTTTTCACGATTGGATTCCACACGATAGCCACGTTTTCCAAGCAGAAGACCAGCTAAAAATCCATGATAAAAACTCTCGTAGTTGTCTTGATAACTAATGCTAGAAACAAGCCAATTATTCACTTCATTTTCAAAACCTTCCGCATCTCCGCTAATGACAGCTTTGAATAAATCATCCGTTCCGTTTGTTCGAATTTTTTCATCAAACCACTGCATAATCATGGTTTGATATATGGTCTGGACTTCTACATTTGGAATGACAAGTTCAGCATAAGTTAAGATGTTTTTCTTAAACACACGAATTGGCTTTAAATAGCCTGTGAACAGGAGAAAACTCCAGATATAGTCCGTATTGATATTAATATTTCGATAAGTGATATCCTCGTAAATTGGCTTCGACAGTGACTCGCCGTTCATGAGTGCTTCGATTTGACTATGCGTTTCTTCGTTGCCGTTCACTACTAGTTCATGGATGATATCATTAGAACTTGTATTGCTCCACAGTGATTTTGTCAATAATACATGACACAATTTTCTCGAACAAATTTCAGGCAGCAAGGGAAGTGATATCATAGTAGCGTTTTCTCTTGACCGCCGGAGGGAGTCCGTTGTTGGCAGTGCAAATCCTCCTGTTTGCCCAATAGCTCATGAAATATCTCCAAATCATTGTCTTTAACTCCTCCATCGTGTAGTTTTCTGATTTATCATCACGACTGTAAACATCCTTGCCCATATACTTTCGCATCTGGCATTATCGTGGCATCTGCCGCCAGCACTGTTCATACTTTGAACAATTCCGTATTTTTGTATTGCCGTACGGTATTCTATACTCGTATACTGACTTCCTATGTCTGAATGTATGATGCAGCCTCTGATTTTGTGATGCCATTCGGCTTTCTGCGCACCTTGTGGATAAGTCCGAACTGTTCCATGACATTACGAACTGTACCTTCGCAAGGAATGGCAATATTGATTTTTCCAATATCTTTTTATTCAGCAAAGCCATGTACATACGTTTTCTGCCATAGCATGGGAATACCCAATTCACTGGCTGCTGCCTTGTTTCCTATCTCTTTCGCCAGCTTTATTGCTTGTTTTTTGAATTCTTCATCATATTTCTTCACTCTATCCATTTTTGACACACTCCTTCTCACTTTTTATTTTACTCCTCTTCTACAGTTTGTGTCAAGTTTTATTATACACCATCTTCTGAAAATCTGCGGTAACAGCTTTCCACGGTGCTGTCACTCGTGCACCTTGTGCCGTAGCTGTAAGGGCTTGAGAAAATGCTGACGAACATCCCCCAGATGGTTATCCCCGAGCGGTTAAACGTCGGTGCAATCACATTCGGCAGCTACCCCAGAACGCCCTCACAGGAATATGTCAAACTCCCGTATAAATCCTCGTCAATGGTCAGCGGATGCCCACCCCATAAAAACGAACCATCCCGAAACACCGTCACACAAATTCGAATTCCTGCACTTTTTAGGTTACTGTAATATGTGTGCGTTGGCGGTACTGTGAATGTTAATCCCCCGGGTTCATTCATCACCATATCCAGCGCAGGATCAATCACTTGATAATTCTTCTGGATGCTGTACAATTTCGTTTCACTTGCATCGTTTTGTGTCGAGTCGTGCAAAATTTTCCAGTCTGCCGTATGCTGCGGTTTTTCGCTCCATTCGAACCACTTTATCACATAAAAAGCCGCCATGCTTACAACCTCTTTTCACGGAAATAAAGGGCAAAAGTCGCATCAAAAAGTCCTTCACCAGTTTCGGCGTTCCAGTCGTACCAGCTGTCGTCCAAGCCAATTGTGATTGACTCTGTGCCTGCCGGAATCGTAAATGAAAAACCGTTGCTCACGTCAAGCACCATCAAAGAGGTTTGCCCCGTTTTATATAATACTGTTCCATCATCTGCCGTCACGTGCAGCATAAACGCTTTCGCCGTAGTATTTAGTAAAACACGTTTTCGTGATATTGCCAATACATAAAAACACTTTTTTGTGTTTTTCTACCTTTTGCACAAATTAGTGCTATTTCTTTTGTATACAATGCACATATTTAAGTAAAAATGCAAAATAACACCACGGAAATCAATAATTACAATTCGGTTACGAATTTCACAATATATGTGCTGAAAATTCATTACATTCCTGCAATTTCACAGCTAATTTGACTCTTTCTCAATTATTGAAATCAGCATGAATTTGTCAGGAAAAAGAAATATTACAAATCGTTTACTAAAATTGATTTCCGTGAAATAACACTTTTTTGTGTTGACTTTTTTGACTGCCCATGTTATACTAAAATAAAGGAGGTGGAATCATGGAAACAAAAGATATTTTGAAACAATTGCGAGAAAAAAACGGCTATACAATAAAAGAAGTCGCTGCAAAAATCGGGATGCAATATTCGGCTTGTCGTGAGTATGAATCAGGTGACCGCAATCTTGGAATGTCAGCGGCTATCAAATTCGCCGACTTCTACGGGGTTACAATTGATTGCCTAGTAGGTCGAGAGCCTGCCCCCGATCCATTCGGCGACTACGACCTAACCGATGCCACAGAAGACGAGATGATAGAAGCGTTTCTCGCCCTACCGTCGAAAATCCGTGCTTGTATCCTCGATATCATGGCGCAGCTTGGAGGGGTTGTAGAAAGCTTTAGAGCGGCGCAAGCAGAAGAACCAAAACCCACTTGGACGGTCTGCTACAGTGAAGACGCTGTATTTGCCGGCGCAGGCTATGCGCTGGACGAATACGAGCGGATGGAAAAGCTCGAGGTTGTCGACACGCCAGAAGCAAGGCGTGCAGCCTTCGCCGTGCGTGTATCCGGCGATAGCATGGAACCCAGCTACAGCGACGGTGACATCGTTCTTGTTCAACAGGTGGAACAGATTGAACAAGGGCAAATTGGCGTTTTCTTTGCCAATGGATCGGGTTATATTAAGGAATACGGCGGTGACCGCCTAATTTCTCACAATCCAAAATACAACGATATCCAGCTGCATAGCAGCGACATCATGCGATGCTTTGGACGTATAATCGGCGTCGCAGAACTGCCATAAAGGTACAAAAAAAAGACCGTGACAAAAAATCACGGTCAAAAGAAAAACAGCGTTTACAATACAATCTGTAGACGCTGTTCTATTCAAAAATAATTTACAAATAAATTTGGCTGTAGGTATTGACAAATACGTGTACACGTGGTATAGTATATATAGAAGGAGGGGGATAGATAATGCCGATGACACCGAAACAAATGGTAAAATATCTAAAGCAAAACGGCTTTGAAGAAGTACGGCAAAAAGGTTCACACAAATTTATGGAGAACAAAGAGACCGGAAAATGTACCACCGTCCCGATGCACGGCAAAGACCTCGGAAAGGGCTTGGAACAAAAAATTTTAAAGGATGCAGGGCTGATTTAAGCCTTGCCTATCCTTATCTTATATGAGGAGGTAACACGATGAAAGCAAATTATTGTTATATGGCGGTTCTACAAAAAGACGGTAACGGCTATTCGATTTGGATTCCCGACCTTGTTGGGTGTAATTCTTATGGAGATACCGTGTCGGATGCATTGAAATATGCTGCTGAAGCGATGGGACTATGTATTGAAATGCTTTGCGAAAAAAAAGCACCTATTCCTAAACCGTCTGCACCTGAAGATATCACATTAGAAAGCGGTCAATTTTTGGCGGCTGTTAATTTGGATTGGTTGGCATATCAGAGGAAATACTGTGCGAAATCCGTTAAAAAAACGCTGACCATTCCTCGCTATCTGAACGACCTTGCAACAGAAAAGCACATCAACTTTTCTGCCACATTGCAAGAAGCATTGATTCAGAAGCTCGGAGAATAAAAAGAAACGCCCCTTGCTACCATCGTAGCAAGGGGATATTTCAAGGAGATAAAAACGATTACAAATGAAAATCGAAAAGGAAATTTTCAAGAGTGCCCCTATCCCCTATATAATAAGGAGGTGAATGGAGAACTGAAAATGGCAGAGAATCGGAAATATGAACAGGAATACAAGGTTGTAGGTGCGGAAAATCGGCTCGGCAAAGGCAGCTAATGAACTAACACAACATACAGACGGATGCGTGCTGTGCGTCATTGACAAATCGATGCCGGAAGAGGCACACATTCGCCACAGAGTGCGTTGACGCTGAACAAGATGATGATGAAGACTCGCAAGCGAATGAGCTTCATCGCCTAAAAGACCAACAACGGCACAAACAATGGGAAAATCTCGCTTTATTGTCGTGTGCTAAAAGTCAGCCATGTAGAATTGTGCGAATAGACTCTCATAAACGCCCATAAAAGCTATAGACTGACGAGTACAATTGTACATTCCGATCATGGAATCCAGTATAATGGCAGATAAAATAGGCTCTATCGTTCAATTGTAATAATTTAGCATTGTTTTATCTTTTGCCGTGCCAGCTAAAATCCCTTTTATGATGTCCAACTGGCTGTACAGCATACTCGTTATGATTTTGAAAAGTAACAATAGCCAGTAATAGCATGGTATGCGATAAATTCCGAATTTTTCCTTTAACAATTCGCTTATTTTATCTGCTGACGCTCATTGGCGTATTTGTCGCACATTCGCCCACATATACTTCCGAGTAATCGCTATCGTTATCGCATCCGTTATCCTGTAGTAATATCCGTCATATTTGCTCTCTGTTTCTATTTCTTCAAAATATTTTGTTACTATTGATTTTCGTGGTGGAAATGCTATAGTCTGACAAGGTACAAGAAAATTTTATCCATACATATCGGACAGAAAATAATCTATCATGGTGTCTTCTGTATTTCAAAAAAGCTACACTTGAACAATTTAGGCGAGTAACGGAAAAATGGGAAAAAGATTATCCGGACACTATGAGGAGCTGGCACAGGAACTGGGATATCATATCATCGCCGATTTTCAAGTTTTCGGCGGAGGTCAGAAACGTCGTTTAAACCACGAATGCCATTGATAGTCTGAACAAGAGAGAAATGTATTTCCGAGTGATACGGTACTTTAGAAAACTCTACTTCTATATTTGGAAAAATAATGCAAAAAAAGCATTAAAATTGTCACTTACATCAAAAAAACGTGTCAGTTACGCAAAAAGCGATACAAAGAACGCATGATGTGTTATAATGAAATTGTATAAAAATTTGTAGAAAATTATCATGATATGGAGGACTTGGATATGAAAAAAATATATATTGTTCTGATGACCGCTATCATTGGCACTACGGTATGTTGCACCGCTTGTAGCGATGAAGATTCCGAGGAATCTTCTTTAAAGTGGGTTGTGAAAAACACCGATGATGAAAGCGAATCAGATACATCTGTGGCAACCAACGTAACGACAACAGTTTCCGAAGATGGCATGGCTACAGTCGAGAATTTTTCTCAATTGGTCTCTTTCTTTTGTGGAAGATGATAATTATGATCCAGAAAAGTGGGTTTATAACATTTACGTTCAAAAGGTAAAAATTTATGGATCTGATGAAACGGAAATTATCGTCGGCAGCCAAAGCTACAACACCGAAACAGATGTAGGATACGAATATGTGGTTGCGGCAGAAGCGGATTACAATGATCCTTATCGTGCCGACGGACCGATGTTTTCGGCGAAAACGAGTTGGAATTACGGTGGAACGTCGTACAGTGCATCATCCATTATTGCAGTTGCATTAGAAGAAGCAGACTGTACGGCGGACGATTTGCACTTGTATAATCGTATTATATTGGTATCAACATTCTAAACTTCATATTGGACATCTCTACACGGCAATAGAAGAATACATTACCTACTATAACACGAAACGATATATACAGCATAAAATCTCCGATTCTTGTGATTACATGGATATTGTCCTTAGCGCATTGCATAAGTTTTGTGTTCACAACTATATCAATCGTTTTGTTTGCAGTACAGATATACTGGCAAGTCGCATCAACCAATTTTTCTGCATATTCCTGTACACTTTGAAATTCTTCCTTTTTCGTTAAGGCTAGAATAACATTGCAAATGATTTTCCAATCACGCCTAAGGTTTCTGAAGTCAATTTTGTAATTGATAAAGTCTCTTCATATCTGTATCGGTAATTTCAAATGCAAGTGTCGCATTTTCTCGCATATGGTCGGGACTCTCCGTTTTGGGTAGTGCAACTAAGCACAGCTGTAAAACATATTGAATACACAGTTGTGCTACACTGACTTTATATTTTTGTGCCATTTTCTGAATCATTGGATTATGCAAGGCATCACCGTGTGCAATCGGAGAGTAAGCCTCTACAAGAATATCTTTTTTCTGACAATATCGAATCAGTTCCATAGGTGTACGGGCAATGTGTACCAGAATTTGGTTTACCATAGGCTTTACACTGCAGTCTGAGAATATATTCTCCAGATCCGATTCTTCAAAGTTAGAAACGCCAATTGCACGCAGCTTTCCCGCTTGATATGCTTCTCCCATGGCTCTCCAGACCTGTCGATTTTCTTCCAAATAGTGGTTTTCAGATTGATGATACTCCGACCACGGCTGGGGACAATGAATCAACATCAAATCCAGATAATCCAACCCAGATTGCTTTAGACTATTATCAATCGATGTTCGAGCCGCTTCATAGGATTTTCGCTCTGCTGCTACTTTTGAAGTAATAAATATCTTCGCTCTTGGGATACCACTACGCCGGATTCCATCGCCTACACCAGCTTCATTTCCATATGCTTGCGCTGTATCGATATGTCGATAGCCAATCTCCAAGGCGTTCTTGACAGCGTCGCTGGCATTTGCATTTTCGATTAGCCATGTGCCAAGCGCAAGTTTCGGAATTGTGACGCCATTCCACATTTCAAATGTTTCTTCAAAAATCATGATATATGCCTCCTTTGGTTTTATATCTTTATTATACACAGATTACACCGCATTAATATACCTTTCAAGATGAAAAAAATATGAAGAATTGCACTATTTCCATAAAAAAATGTCAAGAAGAAAAAATCATACAAAAATTCTTGACAATTGAGATATTTATGGTATAATAATAAATGAGAAACGTATTTTGGAGGTATGACTATGCATTTTTGGAAAAAAATATCTGCATTGACGCTGACTGCGACATTGACCATTTCTGCTTCTAGCTGTGGTTTCAGCGATGAAAACAGCAGCAATTCATCTACCGCAGAGGACGGCGAAGAGGAAATCCTCGCTTATGACAGCAATTTCACTATCAGTGTGGACGAAATTGCAGAAGCAATGGGTGCCGGTTGGAATCTGGGAAACCAATTGGAAGCAAATTCTGGTGGCTCGGTCAATGAAACTGTTTGGGGAAATCCAGAGGTGACACAAGAACTGATTACAGCAGTAGCAGACGCTGGATTTCAGACCATTCGTGTGCCGGTTTCATATTTGGATACTATCGATGACGATAACGGCTATACGATTGATTCTACTTGGCTGGATCGTGTGGAAGAGGTTGTGCAGTATTGCTATAACGAAGGTCTTTACGTCATCATCAACGTCCACGGCGATGGCTATAACACCATCGATGGTGGCTGGTTCCTAGTAAACGGTGAAAATCAAGATTATATTTGCGAGAAATATGAGGCGGTTTGGCAACAAATTGCAGAACGCTTTGCAGATTATGATGAACATTTGATTTTTGAATCCATGAACGAAGAATTCGACAATACGTACAATGATCCAGATTCAGAGTATTATGCTAATTTGAACACGTATAACCAAATTTTTGTGGATACGGTACGTGCTACCGGTTCCAAAAATACACATCGCTGGTTGCTGGTTCCTGGATGGAATACGGATATCACATATACGGTTGGTGATTATGGTTTTGAAATGCCCACAGATGAGAACTGTGATGCAAGAGAAAGTCGTTTAATGCTTTCGGTACACTACTACACACCGTGGGATTATTGCGGTGAAGAAGACCTGAAAACCATATTGTGGGGCGATTATGGTGCTGACCTGATGGAAAAGCACGGATTTCCCAGTATGAATAAGGTGAAGTGGGGTGAAGAAGACTACTTAGACGACCTGTTCCAACAGTTGTATGACGAGTTTGTTGCAAATGATATTCCAGTTATCATTGGCGAATATGGCTGTATTGATAAGTCTGCCGCTTACTCTGGCTTCGAAGGACAAATTCAAGGAAACCGTGCGTACTTCAACGGCTATGTGGCTGGAAAAGCTGCTGAACTAGGTATGATTCCGGTTTATTGGGACAATGGTTATAATGGACAGTATGGTTTCGGCTTGTTTAATCGTACAACCTATGAACAGACACAACCAGAAATTATTGCTACCATTATTGAAGCGGTCGAAAATAAGGATCCATTAGCTGGTATAGATACCACTGTTACAATCGAGACAGAAACGGTGACGGAAGCGCATGCTTATATCGGCATTCAAACTGCAGTTTATACATTCCGTAATGCAGTTTCTGACTCTACTTACGGTATTGATAGCGGTTATTTTGATACGCTGATTAAGTGGGGAGCTGACGAGGAAATTATTGACACAGGTGCTACGTTCGAGGATGCAACCATTACCGAAGATGGTATATACACAGTCAATGTTTCCGGCTATGATTTTTCTTCGGATTGCGATTCGCTGAATATGCTGTTTGTCAGCACGGACTTCACGTATATGAGTGATATTGATGTGACTGATGTGGTCTTGAAATACGACGATAATGAAATTGCAATTTCAGATCCATTGGTAATGTCTGAGGAAAGCACGGGCAACTTATATATTGAGCTAATCAATATCTATAACACAGATTTGGCTGGTTTGGATTATTCTATGCCCACCGATAGCTTCTCCATAACATTCACGATTACTGGTATGGATAGCGTTTTGGCATCGTAAAATTGAACGGAACGCACTGATATAAAAAAGAGCCTGTTTCTTTTGAAACAGGCTCTTTTTACGAAATCCGCCGCAAACAAAAACTATTTCTGCATTTAAAAATTGAATTATTGTAAAATAAATCACGATTTTACCAATACTTATTAATATACTTTTTGAAATGATATGGAAAATATAGGTAAAAAACTATTCAAAAAGCGTGTAAAATGTCAGTTACATCAAAAAACGTGTCAGTTACGCAAAAAATGGTACAATGAAATGATTATGTGTTATAATAAAATAGCGTATCGGAATTTGCAGTAATGCAAATCATCTAAAATTTATTGCACAGGAGGTATCACTATGATACAAAAGAGTTTGAAAAAATTGCTGTCGATATTGACGGCAGGAGCGTTATTATTGGGATATGCATCGTTTTCTGGCATGGAAGGGATTCTCGAGGGCTTGACCTTGGATGAGGTGGAGTTAACGGCGAGTGCGGCAACTTATAATACATATGAAACGACGTATACATATGAAAATTTTTTAAATTATATATTTCTAATAGTCGATAGATCTATTGAGATTTCAGATTGTATAGAAGATGCAGAGGGAGAATTAGAAATTCCGAGTGAAATTGATAGCGTGGTAGTGACAAGTATTGGAGATTATGCATTTGATAATTGCACCAAGCTTACTGGCATCACAATCCCAGACACCGTGACAAATATTGGAACGGAGGCATTTTATAACTGTACAAACTTAAAATCTGTTGCTATTGGAAATGGCGTAACCAGAATTAAAGATGATGCATTCGCTCTTTGTACAAGCTTAACTTCTATCACAATACCGGACAACGTAACCAGTATTGGTGATAATACGTTTTATGAATGCACAAACTTGGAATCTATTATTATTGGCAAAGGCGTAATCAATATTGGAGAAGGTGCGTTTTGTAGGTGTACAAATTTAACCTCTATCACAATACCAGACAACATAATCAGCATTGATGATTATGCGTTTGTGGGCTGCACTAGTCTTACCGATGTCTACTACTCCGGAACAGAAGAAGAATGGAACGAAATAGAAATTGGTTCTTATAATACCTGTCTCACCTCTGCTACCATTCACTATGGAGAAGAAGCACCGTCTACCACAACGACAGAAGCAACAACGACAACAACTACCACTACAACCACAGCAGTAACTGGTGAAACAGTTTATCCAACAACCGAACTTAAGGAAGTCGTTGATGGAGAAAATACTTATGATTGTGTTGGGTTTGAAGTATCTGGCAATAAAGGCAACGTTATTACGGTTTATTATACTGTTGATGAAAATAGTGGGGAAAGTAGTTGTTTGTACTTTGGATATTGGGATGATGAATCTGATGTATGGGTTGATGATACACAGCTGAATCTGGGAACTGGCGACGTTTCAGGTTCTTATACATTCAAGGGTGAAGACCAGACACTTGTATTAATTACTTGGCCAGATGCTTCTTATGTATCAAATGTTTACTATGTCATCACGGGAAGTGGTGAAACCACCACCTCATCTAACGCAACAACCACGACAACCAGCACAACAACAACTACTACATCTACCACAACAACGACCACAGCTGCAACAACAACTACCACAAAGCCAACAACTACTTCGACCACTACTTCAACGACAACTTCAACTACAATATCTACTACTACAACCACAAAAGCCACGACTACAACAACTACGACAACAACAACTACTACTATTACTACTACTACCGACTCTTACGACTTTATTGACAGCGTAGATAACTGGAGTTTTCGAAATAGTTCTTCTAATTTTGGCAGCAGTTATTATATAAACAGCAGCTACTACAATGCGCTTTTAAGTGGATTGTCAAATACCGAAAAGATAAAAGTCGAGAAAATATTGAGTGGAGAATGGAGTGGAAGTTGCTACGGTATGGCGACAACCTCTATTTTGGCGTGTGCAGGGATTTTGGAACCGTTAGATTATCAGGATGGAGCTACTTTCTTACATGATATTAACAGTCCGCCATCCAATGAAGTACTATCACTGATAAACTATTATTTTGCGTTGCAGAAAACAACGGTTGTACAACAATATACAAACCAAGCACTTTATGATACCGAAGAAGAAAAAATAGACAACTTTTTGGAATGTGTTTCTGACGGGACTCCAACACTTCTTACATTCTATGGATATTTTTATGGCGGTACTGACATGAGCGGACACGCCGTCGTAGCATATGGCGTAGAATCCGGAACATATGTAAAAAATGGAGTTTCTTATAATAAGAAAATTTTAATTTATGATAACAATGCCATTAACTATAACGATTCATATTGTATGTATATCAACACTTCTAGCAATCGTTGGGCAATTCCGTATTATTCGTTAGACTTAAATGATGGCTCTATCATGGGACTGGTGACAAACGATTTGGATATCATTAATTATCACGGCTATCTGAGCGGCACGAATACAGCGACTTATGATTCTTACATATCCGTTTTATCCTCACAAGCAATTACGTCAGATTATTCCCTGCGGAAAATCAATTTTAACAGCGGTGATTGGACCATCAATGCTGCTGCGGATGACGACGACATAGAAATGTTTTCTTCGCTCTCTGATGATTTGACAGAAAGTGGAGACGTGAAGTTCGCACTAGCGGATTCCTCCAGTGGTTATGTGATGCAGCTAGACAGTGCAGAAGCATTGGATTTATCTTTAGAATATGAGAATAACTTATTATATGCGACTTCTTCCGAAGCAACCGAAGTTGTGTTTAATCCTTCCGGCTACGTGGAAATTTCTGGTGTAGACACAGATTATACAATAAACATGGTATTCAACGAGGGCTATTACGATACGGATTGGTATGAATTTGAAGTGACGGGAGACAACATTGATACTGTTGTTATGCAGCAGGTTGAAGGTGGATACACGCTTTCTGCAACGAGTCTTGATGGTGTTACAGCAAGTGCAAACAACGACAACGTCTCTGCTACCGTCTCTTTCACCACCGAATACACCGAAGTTTACCTTTACGAAATCGACGAGCGTACGATTGGTGTAGCAGTAGACACGGACGGTGACGGCACATATGAAACGCCGATTGCACAGAGCGAAACAGCAGATGTGACTTATGGCGATATCAACTTAGATGGTGCAATCACCCTCTCTGACGTTGTCATCATGAATAAGGCAATTTCCGGAACTGTGACGCTGAACGATGAAGCGACTGCAAACGCAGACGTCAACGAAGACAATCAAGTCGATGCAAGCGATACATTGACACTTTTGAAATTTGTCGTACAAATCGTTGATACACTTCCTTACACAGGATAAGATAATTTTTCTGCACATCAAAAAGACATTAATTCGGCTAAATTTATTGCACAGGAGGTATCACTATGATACAAAAGAGTTTGAAAAAATTGCTGTCGGGACTGACAGCGGCGGCGATTCTTCTCTGTGGGACGCTTTTCGCTGAAAATGGGAGCGTGCTGACTGAAGTCTTTTCCGGCGTGACGGAGTTGGTGGCGAGTGGGGAGGAGTATGAATATACAGTTCCAGTAGGAACAAGTACAACTACATTAACATATGCATATTTAGATGATAGGACGATTGAAATTACGGACTGCGATACAGATGCAAAGGGAGAATTAGAGATTCCATCAGAGATTGATGGAGTTGCGCTGACGAGTATTGGGAGGAAGGCGTTTTATAACTGCAACTACTTAACCTCCATCACAATCCCAGACGGCGTGACGAGTATTGGAAGTCTGGCGTTTTATCAGTGTTTCAGTCTCACGAGCATCATCATTCCAGATAGCATGACAAGTATTGGGAGTGCGGCGTTTCATGAGTGTACTAGTTTAACCTCTGTCACGATTCCCGACAGCGTGACGAGTATTGGAATTTGTGCGTTTGGGAATTGTTACTATCTTACTAGTATTACTATTCTAGACAGCGTAACAAGTATTGGAGATGATGCGTTTTATTACTGCACCGGTCTCACAAACCTCACCATCCCTGACAGTGTGACGAGTATTGGGGAATATGCGTTTTATAACTGCAACTACTTAACCTCCATCACAATCCCCGACAGTGTGACGAGTATTGGAATATATGCGTTTTATGGCTGCACCAGTTTAACCGACGTCTACTATACTGGCACAGAAAGCGAATGGAACGAAATAGAAATTGGTGCTAATAACAGTTACCTTACCTCCGCCACCATCCACTACGGCGAAGAAGCGCCGTCTACCACAACGACAACAACAGAAGAAACTACTACTACAACCGAACTTGACACTACTTATTTATTATACTTCGGTGATGTATTTATATCCGAGAGTGACCTCGCCGCAAATGATTATTGCGTAGAAGTCCCGGTTTATTGTACAATAGAGCGTTACCAAATTGGGGTTTGGATTTGAATTAGATGACGCATTAAGTTATTTGAAATATGTATGTAGTAGTTATTTTAGTGTAAATACCTGTGCGAAAAATAACAACTGTTGTTGGTGGGCAGGGCTTTCTACCAGTGGAGTTCCTGCAGAATTGATCGTTACGGTTTATGTCCAACTGCCGGAAGATGCGTGCGCTGGGGATTCATATTCCATAAGCAGTTATACAGGAAGTGATGGAAATGCCGCACAAGTGAATGATACTTATCTTTCGGAAGAAGAAGTAAAAGGATGCACGATTTCCATTACAGAAGATTCTGGAGAAACGGCCACCACAACATCAACAACTACAACGACTACCACAACCACGACTACCACAACAACTACAACAACTACAACCACGACTACCACTACAACAGCATCCACAACAATCGCCTATGAAGATGCATTTATCTGGGGAGAGGATAACTGGAATTTTGATAATAATTCGACTTATTTTGGAGATGATTATTCCATATCGAAAGGCATTTTCAAAGCTTTGGCAGAAAAGTATAGTTTAAGCAACAATGACAAAGTAGTTATACAGGAACAGGAATCAAAAGAATTTGAAGGCTCTTGTTATGGTTTGACGGTAACACAAATTTTGGCTAAGATTGGTGACTTAGATGTGTCCGATTATGGCGGCGGCAGTACTGTAAACAGCAGCACAAATAATAATTCTATTATTTCTATGATTAATTTTTATCAATTGTCACAGAGTATTAGTTCAGTCAGACAAGTCATTCGACAAGATTTGTATACTGGAATAGAAAATACAAATCAGACACTTTGGATGCAATTGTTAATTCAAAATGTAGAAGAAATCCAGAACGGCGGACCGCTGATTAATGTTTCTTACACGCTCAAAACATATAATTCTTCCAATAATTCTACAGAAGATAATGGTCATTTGGTAATTGCCTACGGATTGGAAGATTGTTCGGATGATCCATATACTTTTACTGACCGGAATGGTTTAAAACATACTTATACTATGCGTATTCTCATTGCTGACCCGAATCATCTTTCTACAAATGGCGTTACAGATGAAACTTGTATTTACTATGATCCCGATGATTACAGCTGGGTTATACCGTATTGGAATAACGATACAAGATATTGTTATTGGAATGCCAGCGACGGAAATATCAATCATGGATATATCAAAGGACTTCGAACGTTCAATGAATTGACAATGGAAAATTTATCTAATACAACGACGGTTGATCACTATATTGCCGGCTTATCAATTGACAATATTGATGGAAATGATTATTCTGTTGATATTCTTTCTAGTTCCGGAAATCCGGATTACGATTATGCAGGTGATGAAGGAAATAATGGTATTGTATCTTATAAAAACGATTCGGATGATGAATTTACCAGTGATGACAGCGAAAACTATGCATTTTGGGATCCTACATCTTCTTATAAATTATCCTACTCCATACCGTCTGATTATGATTTGATGATGGACTATAAAAACGTGAATTTTTACGCAGCTGTCACAGATGCAACATATACCCTGTTTAAACCAACTGGATTGATTTCGATTATTGGTTCAGATATGAATTATGAAGTTTCGATTGTTTCAAATGAAAGCGAATGTGTGACAGACTGGTATGCTGTAACTGTCTCTGGAAGCGGAGTTGACAATGTGATTTATAAAAAAGCTGATGGTGGTTATACAATAAGTAGTGAATCCAGTTTGAACGTTGTTTCTGTAGAGGCTTACAATAACGACGTCACCGCCACCACCACCTTCACTACCAACTACACCGAAGTTTATCTCTATGAAATCGACGAAAACACCATCGATGTAGCAATAGACACGGACGGCGACGGCACATATGAAACCGATTTAGAAGATGTTGCATCGTCCACGTTAGACTTGGGTGACCTCGACGGCGACAGTGAAATCACTGTCCAAGACGCATATCTCTGTTAATGTGCCTTTGCAAATGCTGCCGCTGGGAACGGCGACGGCTTGACGAACGTACAGCGGACTGCCGCAGACGTGGACGGAGACGGGAATATCACCGTACAGGACGCTTATATCATCCAGCGGTATTTCACTAGCTATGCCGCTGGAAATACGGTAACTTGGGAAGAATTGATTTAGGTTTACAAAATATCATTATAGTGCTAAAACCGTTTTCATCTGAAAGGATGAAAACGGTTTTGCATAATTTTTTATATGAAATCAGCGTAAAGGACTTGCAATTTCTGAAAAATGTGGTATAATAATATTATTAAGTAGGATAAGCTTTTAGCTGTCTTGCATAAAATATCTATTGTTGGAGGTAATGAGTGATGTTACAAATGAAAAAATGGCTGTCGGGAATGATGGCAGGAACAATTCTCCTTTCTGGAATGGCATTTTCTGGAATCGGGGGGGTACACTGACTGAAGTTTTTTCGGGTGTGCCGGAATAGGTTATAAGTGCGGAGGAATATACTTACGGTGATTTGACGTATGATTATTTAGACGATGGTACGATTGAGATTACGGGTTGTAATACCTCTGTGACAGAAGTTGAAATTCCCAGTGAGATTGATGGGGTTGCGGTGACGAGTATTGGGGATGGAGCATTTTCTTACTGCGACAGTTTAACCTCTGTCACGATTCCCGACAGCGTGACAAGTATAGGATACTATGCGTTTTATGAATGCACCAGCTTAACTTCTGTCACGATTGGAGACAGTGTGATGAGTATTGGAGCATATGCGTTTGATAGCTGCACAAGTTTAATTGACGTCTACTACACCGGCACAGAAAGTGAATGGAACGAAATAGAAAAATCTTATAATATCTGTCTTACCTCTGCCACCATCCACTACGGCGAAGAAATGCCGGATATTACAGTGACAGATTCCACCGGCGACCTCGACGGCGACAGTGAAATCACAGTACAAGACGCTTATCTCTGTCAGTGCGCCTTTGCGAACGCTGCTGCTGGGAAAAGCGACGGCTTGACAAACGCACAGCAGACTGCCGCAGATGTGGATGGAGACGGGAATATCACCGTACAGGACGCTTATCCAGCGGTATTTCGCTAGCTTGGCAGCTGGAAATACGGTAACTTGGGAAGAATTGATTGGTTGATGCAGAGCGAAAAGAAAAATTTGGCGTACATGATGTGACCTTCAAAAGTTAATTTTATTCATAGCGTAGTAGTATAAGCTACTACGCTATATTTATATGGAATTCTGTGGATGATTCCACATTATCTCTTGCAATTTTAGAAGCTTTATGGTATAATAAAAGAAACACGTTTGTGTTTCAAATTTGAGTAGCAATAAAGGAGTTTTAATATGGCAGATTGTAATCAGCAATGCAGCTCTTGTTCTTCTGCAGAGGAATGCCAAGACAAAGAAAAGGTTGCACGCACTGTGAGAAATACGTCCGGAATCAAGCACGTTATTGGAATTGTCGGCGGAAAGGGCGGTGTTGGTAAATCCATCGTCACAAGCCTTTTAGCTATCCAAGCACGGAAATTGGGATTAGAAACCGCAGTTTTAGATGCTGATATTACAGGTCCATCGATACCAAAGATTTTCGGTATTCACGCTTATGCACAAACAGAGGACGAAAGCTTGTTACCACACGTTGCACAAAACGGAACAAAAGTCATGTCGCTGAATTTACTTTTGGAGCATGAAACGGATCCGGTATTTTGGCGTGGCCCTGTGATTTCCGGTGTCGTTAAGCAATTTTGGGAAGACACCAGATGGGGCAATGTGGACTATATGTTTGTAGATATGCCTCCTGGGACGGGAGATGTACCACTAACTGTATTCCAGAGTTTGCCGCTTGAAGGAATTCTTGTAGTATCTACACCCCAATCCCTGGTATCTATGATTGTAGAAAAAGCAATCAACATGGCGACAAAAATGGATATTCCGGTTTTGGGAATGATTGAAAATATGCGTTATTTGGTCTGTCCAGATTGCGGCAAAGAAATTCCACTATTTGGGACAGACGATTCTATTGATGCAACTCCTCTGCCGGTATTGGAACGGATTCCACTTGACCCGAAATTGGCGGCTGCTTGTGATACCGGAACGCTGGCAACGTTAGATGTACCATATTTAGCACAAACTGCAAAGGCTCTATGTGGTAAGATGCAATAAATAAAAAGGAGTTTGCGATGAAATACGACAATCCCATTTTACCTGAATTCCATCCAGACCCGAGTATTTGCCGTGTTGATGAAGATTTTTACTTGGTGGTCAGTTCTTTCGAATACTTCCCTGGAATTCCAATTTATCATAGTCGTGATATGGTACACTGGGAACAAATTGGACACTGTCTTACACGCCGTAATCAGGTTGATTTGATACCCGGTGCTCCGAATTGCTGGAATATTTATGCTCCCACAATTCGCTACCATGACGGTGCTTTTTATGTCATTGCCACACGGGTAAATGGTGATAACCACGGCAATTTTATTATCACTGCAAAGGAGCCGTCTGGAGAATGGTCAGATCCACTGTGGCTCCCCTTTCCCGGAATTGATCCATCTCTATTTTTTGACGATGACGGTCGGGTTTATTATACAGGAACAGATCAGACGATTTATCTTTGAGAACTAAATCTCAAAACTGGAGAAGCCATTGGAGAACGTTATACGCTGTGGCAAGGTACTGCAAATAATCCGGAAGGCCCACATATATATAAAATCAACGGATTATACTATCTGCTTTTGGCACAGGGTGGCACGGAACTTTGCCATATGTGTGTGATTGCACGCAGCAAAAATCTACTAGGACCTTATGAGCCTTGTCCGCACAACCCAATACTAACAAATATCGGAAAGAATTTGCCAATTAAAGCAATTGGTCATGCGGATTTTTTAGAAGATCAAACGGGAAAATGGTGGGCAGTTGCTTTAGGAAATCGTCCATTGGGTTATCCATTTCGACATAACATGGGACGGGAAACCATGCTTGTTTCGGTACAGTGGGATGAGAATGGTTGGCCGACAGTAGGTGAAAAAGGCACAGTGCTTCCAACAATGGAAACAGAGTCTACTCTTACACTATTTCAACCATCGAAATATATTCCAGGAGTGAACGTCAGTGACCACTTCAATGGCGATGTACTACACCCTTCGTGGAACTATATTTATATGCCCTTGGACGATTGCATCTCGCTAATAGGAAAATCACTACAGCTCCGTGGCAATGCTGTGAAATTGTCGGAAGATAAACCCAAAGCTTGGCTTGGAAGACGACAAGAACATTTTTTCTTTTCGGCAGAAGCAGAATTTTATTTTTCTCCAACGCAAAATGAGGAAGAAGTTGGACTTAGTATTTATATGAATCCTGGTCATCATTATGAAATTGTAATGACTAGATTGAACGATGAGAATTGCGTGATTGTTCGACGCAGAATTGGATCTTTGTCCGCAGTAGAAGCAAAGATTCCCATTGATACAGAACGATTTTCACTCCGCATTGACGGTGATCAAGAATGGTATCGTTTCTTTTATGCTCCGTATGAAGGAAAAATGAAACAAATAGGTATGGGAGAGGCAGCATACCTGACTACAGAAGTAGGAGGCTGCCTCACTGGAAACTATATTGCGTTATTTTCCAGTGGTAATGGAAAAGATTGCGTTGACATAGCGGAAGTTACACGATTTGACTATACAGCACGATAAGACGGTTTAAACTACACTCATATAGAACAAATTACAAAAAGCGCACCAGTCGGTTCATCTGCCAAAATCATGCTAGAACGGTTGGCAATTGCACGAGCTATAGCAACACGCTGTTTCTGTCCGCCAGAAAGCTTACTTGTTGGCTTGTCAGCAAATTCCAGCATTTCCACAGATTGCAACGCATTCCGAGCAGTTGCTTTTTTTATTCGTCTTTTTTTCTCTCGAGAAATCCAGTGGCAGCATCACATTTTGCAAGGCAGTAAAATCGTCAATCAAGGCAAAATCCTGCATAACCATACCAACTTTTTCATTGCGAATCCGTGCAAGCTGTTTTTCAGAGGAATTCTTAATCAGGATGCCATCGATCCAATATTCTCCACTTTCATAGCTATCCATACAGGCGAGAATATGTAAAAGCGTTGACTTCCCTGCGCCTAATGTGCCAATGATCGCAACCAGTTCCCCGTCTTGGATTTCTATGTTGACATCATAAAGTGCTTGAAACGCATTGGATTTGCCTTTGTTGTAGATTTTAGAAAGTTCCTTTACTTGTACCATTTCCAATTCCTCCTTTATCTCGTTAAAATCTGTTTGGGCGTATTTTTCCCGATAATGCGAAGCGGTATAATCATCGAAATCAACATCTCCAACAGAATTAGTACGGCAAACGCCAACACAATATAGCCACTCCAAATGATCTCTACACTATCTGCAAATCTTGTGTACAGTATGAGAAACAGTGCAAGAAATCCAAGAACAACTGCCAAAACGAGTGAAAAAATGGAATGCAGCAAATTTACAATCGCACAGTGTCTCCATTCTAACCCATTGATATAATATAGTGCATAGTTTTTCAGGCTCTTTCGTGTAATCAAAGCAGAAGTGCTAATGCTGCTGACAGAAGTCAGGATGAATAGAATAATGATGATTGGGAAAAACATCTTTGCTTCTTCCAGCAAATAATCGATACTGTTCTCGTGAAGTTCATCCAGTGTAACGGTAGTGCCTACGCCATATTCCAACATCTTCTTTTGGTCTTCTTCAATTTGTTTTGTGCTGACGTTGTCCAGATAAGTAATAATCACGCTAGAAGTAATTGGCTGCACCACATAATCTAACTCTTCAATCTCCAGCTCATAATCGCCAGTAATATTCTGCATCGCCGTATGAGAAGCGATAATTTCCATATTCCCTTCTATTTCATGATTAAAGGGATAATAAAAATCATTGAAATCCACCGCATCTTATGTACCATTAAGTGCACCACCGACAATTTTTGAACCGTCTTGAAAAATCCCGACGACTGTTGCGGTAAATTTTAGATCTTCTGGATAATTCGCTGCACTAATCGTCAACACATCGCCGACTTCAACGCCATAATCATTTTCAGAAACAACCACTTCAATATTATCGGGTTCGGTTGTGATATTGAGCCATCTGCCCGCCACCATGTCCGGCTGATAGCGTTCGAGAAATTCGTCGTCATAACTTATAAATTGATAGCCATCCCAGTCGAGCAATTCATCCACCCCTCCATAAAGCGTGTAGCACGAATAAACGTGATCTGCATCGGAACAAATTTCTAAAATATCCTCTTCGTCGAGAAATTCATAAATTCTCATAAAATCGGTATCCAAATTCAACCAGGAATTAAACTTGAGAAACAGACCATTTGAAGTGAACATATCCCGAAAAGGCGTGTAATATTGTGTACGAATGCTAATGGTAGATATCATAACTGCCGTGATGACGAGAGAAACAGCCACTTGTAGGATAATGAAGAGATTCATAAGAAGATTTTTCCGAAAATCCGCCCATGCCGTTTTTAAAAGTATCATATCTTTTTCTCCTTTAGTTGGCCGACAATTGACTTGTTAATATGCGATAAAATCATAATCGCCACGACAAGTACAACTGCTAGAATATAAATTGCAAAAATCATGATATACATTTTAAAGGAATGCGCTTCTGAAATATAGGGATAAATGCTTTGTAATACGAAACGTAAAAGCAGATAATAAAGTGCAGTGCCAATCAAGTAGAAGGGAATACTTATACACAGACATTCGCCGATATACATACAGAAAAGGCGTAGCTTTCCACAACCGCAAACACGCAATATCGCCATATCATGTGTTCTCTTTTTCAAGATAAACTGATAAAGCAAGATAAAATTGAGTGCAGAAAAAATGGAAATCAGGATTGCAATTGCAATAATATTGTCAAAGATCGAAATGGTGTCGTTGTCCGAAAGATTCAGCTCTGGAAATGTCAATGCATCGGGCATATAAATACTTGCCGTCGTAACAATGTCGTTATATGTCGCTCTCGTAAGCACGCCATCAAATGTAAAAATGACAACGTCATCATAGACAAAATCATCCGGAACGGCTTGAAATGGAATGATCATGGAATCAAGTGCCGTCGCCGAGCCGCCTACAACTTCATAGGAAACGCCCCGAAAAACAAGCGTATCATCGCCCTCTAAGAGTACCTGCATTTGTTCCGTCGGTTCTCCCACATTCGATACACAGATACAAGTAACATTTGCACCCTCGTTTTCCTCTTCATCGGTAATCATTCTCCCAAAGCGCATGGTATTTTCCGCATTTTCCCGAAATTCCGTGGCAATCAAATATTCGCCGTTTCAATAAGAAAATCTGGATTCCAGATACGGATAATGCATACCATCAAATTCCTCCACATTTCCGGAAACATAAAACCACATCTTGTCTAACGTTTCCTCTGAGAGCGATTCCACAAAATCTTGAAACTGCCGTTGGGTCGGAGCGGCGTCTTTATTAAATTCTAACGCAACAGTACTGAGATCTTCCACTTCTATTTGTTTTGCAACTTCAAAGTTTTTGTATAAGTCATAGGAAAGATTCAGAACAAATGCAGATGCAATGATGCATATCATAATGACAACAAAAATAATTCCTTCGTTTTTGATTAAGCTTCGAATATGATAAAAAATTTGTTTCAAATTCTCGCCTCCATTTCAAACCAGAAAATGGCATAAAGAATCGTTTTTTGAAACATACCATCATTCGATTCCTATATGCCATACTCTAGTTTTTCGTTTTTAAAACGTCGCTGTAAATTTTACTTCGCTATTTATTTATTATAAATAGCCGAACGCCAGTATGGAAAAATATCGGTTTCAATAGGTTTTCGAATCACTCCATAATACGCCCGAATTGGCACTTGTGCCATTATAGAGCGTAGCGTTTCCCGTAAAGCTGTACGTTGTCGTTGAGTAACTGCCACTGCTGCTCGCCGTAATGGATGAGTAATTTGCAACATTGCCGCTGTTCCCAAAACTCTTCACCTGTGAACCAGTAGATCGATTGATCACGTTAAAGTTCACATTCCCATAGCGTGCAGCACCGGATGTGTTTGTAAGCGTCGCACTAGACGAAGTCATGGAAAGTGTTCCGCTCGCAGCACTTACACACACGCTCATGCCCACTGTATAAGCAGCCAGTGTCGTAACTGCACATATAGCAGTCACCATCTTTTTGATTCTCTTCATAGTTTTCACTAATTCCTTTCTGTGCCAAATGGCACACGTTTATATTTTTTTGAAGCTATTAGAAATACAAATTAACATACAGAAAAAATCCCATTATACTTTTTTTCTTCCGCCAAAGCGTATCCTAATACTTCTAATCAAATTATATCATATTTTAGCAAAAAAAAAGCAACAGTTAATTTGTACAAGAAATTTCTAATTTTTTTGATTATAATGTATTTAAATAGTATTATTTAGCATTTATAATTAATTGCAGCGATTTTTATTAAGTTTATCTCGATTTTATGTGTAAGAAAACGACTTCAGATAACATTTAAGCAATAGAAAAGCGCACTATAATAGTGCGCCTTCTTACGATTATTTTATGGGAAGAATCACTTCAAATTGACTGCCCTCTTCCAAGATGCTTTCCACTGTCAAGCTGCCTTAATGAAACAAGGCGATTTCTTTTGCGAGCGAAAGTCCCAAACCACTCCCCTCACCGGTTCTGGAACGCTCCGCTTGATAAAAACGCATGAAAATTTTCTCCTGTTCCTCCGGTGCAATGCCTATTCCATCATCTGTAACAGAAAAGGAAACTTGTGTTTCTTTTTGCTGAACAGTTACATTAATATGACCGTTTTCTTTGCCATATCGATAAGCATTAGAAATCAAATTATTTGCGAGCCGCTGAAGTAACTCATAATTACCAGAAATCACAATATCCGGCTCTACATGGCATTCCAGTTGAATATTTTTTTCATGAATGTATTGAAAATCCAAACAAGTCAGCGTAATCAACTCTGAAAAATTCAATGGTGCTTTGGTATAACGGTCAGACTTCATTTCCAGCCGTGTAAATTCCAGCATCTGGGCAATCATCTTTCCCATCTTTCCTGCCTGTCGCCGAACAACCGTTAAAGCTTGCACATATTCTTCCTCACTGCGTGGTTTTTCCAGCGAATATTCACACTGTGCAGTAATTACAGAAACTGGTGTCCGAAGCTCATGGGATGCATCGGAAACAAATCGCTTTTCAGTTTCAAAAGATTGATCCAGCCGGTCGATCATGGCGTTAATTGCATCTGCCAGTTGATAAAGTTCATCGTTGCCATTGCCCAATTCAATGCGCTTTTTCAAATCATTCCCCTGTTCAATTTGCGCCGTTGCATCCGAAATCTTACGAATCGGTCGTAAAATCCTTCCTGCAATCCAGTATCCGCCAATAATGGCAATCAACACCAGCACAGGCAAAAGCATCAGCGAAATCTGAAGAATCGATGTGATCTATCTTGTTCCAGACTCTACCGAAACAGTTCCTCTCAACCACAGACCCTCTAGACCTTCCTGTTCCAGCATCCTGTCATACACATAAAATTTTTCACCATCGACAGAAACGGTCTGGATTGAATTATCTTGAAATGAAAGGAAAACCGTCTGCGTCGCAATCAAATTTTCACCATACAAAAGCGTCCCGTCTTCCTGATAGAGTGCCGTATAATTGCTGCCTACAAGGTCTAGAAAATCATCATCAATTTCCAAAAAGCCATCACCATAAGCCAAATAGTCATCTCCATCTCCGTCCGGCGAAGCATCTTCTAACCACTGGAAATATTCCACCTCATCTACATTATCCTCGACAATTGCAATGAGACTATCCTGTATATTTTTTTGCATAACGCCGGAACTAATGCTCAAAATGGCAAACGTCATCAATACAGTGATAACCAGTAAAATCACGCTAAACCAAAGTGTAATTTTCAGACGAATCGAACATTTTTTCATATCATGTTCCCTCTCTTAAAACATAGCCGACTCCTATAATGATATGAATTAGCTTCACAGGTTCATTTTTATCGATTTTTTCTCGCAAATAATTGATATAAACTGCCACTACATTGGTACCACCCTCATAGTCGAAATTCCAAACATGGTCTTCAATCTTCTCCCTAGATAAAACAACACCTTTGTTGTGCATCAGATACGCAAGTAAGGTGTATTCTTTTGCAAACAGGATAATTTCCCGATCGCCTCGTACTACTTTCCTTGTAGCGGTATCCAATGTCAGCGTGTCTGCTGTCAACAGACTGTTTGTCTGTCCAAATGTTGCTCGTGTCATTGCACGAATACGGGCACTCAACTCATCTAGTGAAAAAGGCTTTACCAAATAATCATTTGCACCACTGTCTAACCCTTTTACACGATCGGCAATCGAATCTCGTGCGGTCAAAAGCAAAACTGGTACAGCAATACGCCGATTCCGCAGCGTTCGCAGCACTTCCAAACCGTCTTTTTTTGGCATCATAATATCCAAAATCACACCGTCATATTCCGCAACCAAAAGATAATCTAGTGCATCCGCTCCGTCCAAACAGCTGTCCACACTGTATCCCTCTTCTGTCAATCGTTTCGTAATAATTCGGTTCAGATCCTTTTCATCTTCTGCCAGTAAAATCCGCATATCATTTCGCCTCCTACGTCAATACATCAAAAAGAATTATTTATATTATACGCCAGATTTCCTCCACTTGTCAAGCTTTTTAGATAAAAAGCCATCACTCGAATTTCTTCGAGTGATGGGAAATTTCACTTTTATTTAAAACGTTTGTTCTATCAATGTATAAGTCTTCACACACAGATGGATAAACTTCTTTAAGCTTATTGTTAATAGTGTAATAATATCTAGCTTTCACTTCATGAGAATCTCCATTTTCGTCTACGTAAATACCACCCAAACTACAAACACTACTGTCTAGCTCATACCAAGTGCCATTTACATAATAACCCAATACAATAATCAAATCCGAAGCAAGAACTTCTTCATCCCAGCCTGTCGAGTCATTATAGACCCAGTAAGATATTATAACCACATATTGCTCCCCAGCCGAATAGCCAAAGACCTAAACCCACTCACCTGTTTCGTCATCAATATACCCAATCTGTGTGGTCGTTTCGATGGTGGTTGTTGTTGTCGTATTGGAATCATCCGCAGTTACTGTAGTTGCAGTCGTTTCGGTAGAAGTTGACGTATCATCTGTCGCATCTGTAGAAGTTGTTGTCATAGTAGTGGTTGTTGTGGTTGACTCATCAGCAGAAGCTGTCGTTGTGGTCACCGCTTCTTCCGGTGCAAGCAGATCTATTAAGTCTTCGTAATCATCATCAAATTCTACCAACAATTCCTCAGCAGAAATCCCCTCAAAATAGAAGTGGATAACACCGTCCGCTACATAACTGGAATTTATGTAAGACAACTTAAAGTTTGAAATTGGTGTACAGCTAACTTCATTGTAACTTGTATCATAAAGTGTATATGCCGAATAGCTGCTGCCGTTTTTCGTGAACTTCACACCCAACAAGCCAGTATTCGCTTCAATAATATCACTGTCACATTTCGACCAATCCAAAGTCACGCCTACGTAGTTTGAGCCGCCGTTGATGGTAAGCATGGGGAGATCATATGAAACAGTGGTTTCATATGTATAACCTCCGCTTGTATCCAAATACAAGCTCACACTAACGCTATCCGAAGAAGATAAGCCAGCGTATTCTGTCCGCATTGTTAACCGTAAATAAGGATACATATTATAAGTTAAATCTAATACAATCTGCAATGTATTACTATCAACCAAAACTAATGTATAATAGTCACTTATATCGCTTATAGAAGCTCCACTGTCATTGTTTTCTTTACTAACATTTTGGACAATACTTAATGTCCAGTCACTGCTCGTTCCAGTTTCATATGCCAGCCATTTTTCATATAAAGTATCTGCATCAATATCTGTCAGTGTAATCATCAAAGCATTTCCCACAGAATAACCACACTTATTTAAATCAAAATATAAATATGTATACCAATTCTCTATAACCGTATTATATAGCATTGAGTTATGGTCTGTTGGAACTGTGCCATTATTTACATATACTAAAATATCATCATTTTCATCTAAATAAACTGTTCCACCTACTCCAGAATTCCCAGTCACTGCAATCCAGCCTCTACTGGACTCTACGCCACTAGAATTGATTAAGTTCACACGGTATAGAATCTTTTCATTATTATAATGACTGCCGTCTGTATCTTCGTATACCGCATAATCATACTTTGCTTGAAAAGCCACAAGTGCTAATGCGCCATCCGAAGTAGAATCGGTATAGGTTTGAAATGTTCCCATAGCATCACTAAAAATCACATCATACCGCACCCAGTTATGCGCAGCCATTTGCTCCTCATATTCTGTACCACTAAAAATCTCATTTCCGGAAGAATCTATTGCAATATACTTTAACGATTCTTCATCCGAATCATCACCGATATAAATATAAACATTATCGGAATATAATGAATTAGATTGTGAAACAGCATAAATAGTACCTGTTCCTGCACCATCATTTGTATAAACGGTTGGAAAAGCCAAGTATCCGCTGTATGTGTAATTTGGCCAAGTGCTATAATCGCTGATATAGTATCCACAATAATAATCCATTTCAAATTGAACGAATTTCACACTATTTGTAACATAATCCGCTAAATTAATAACAACATAATCATCTGACCACCAATCAGGATAAGCTACATCTGTTCGGAAATCATATTGTTCATTTCCAAACGTAGTAAAAAAAGTTTTCCAATCAGACCAACTTTTTACACGGTCTTCTAAGCTACTCCATCCACCTGAAGTAGTTGTTGTAATTGTACTAGTATACGTCGGATACAGACCCGAATCCGTATAGCTCGTTTTCAACAAAACTTCACAGGTCTCGCTGGAAGTTACGCTGCCATAGCCGATGCATGCACCGTCTACAGTGACTTGTTGGCTGGTATTGGAACTTGTGGCAGATGTATCATATGTCAATGTGATTTCATATACAACATTGGCGTCTGTGCTTGCACCAGCAACGTCGTAAACCGCAGTGGTATTAGTAGTGCTTGCAGATGTCACTGTCCGAGCTGAGTCTGACCGCAAAATCGACTCGGCGTTTTCTTTGACTTCTTCCCAATTCCAATAGCGTGTTTGAGGCAGCTGGCTTTGCACATCGCCAACCAAGTTATTCAGCGTTGTTCGATAATTTTGCAGCTTTGCCGACTGTACATATGCCGAAACGTTCGGTGCGCACATCGCAAGAATAATCGCCGCAATCACCAAAGCGATAATTACCTCAACCAATGAAAAGCCCTTTTGCATCGTCTTTTTCATGGTCTAACCTCCTTTTGTCAGCTTAACAAATCCAAAATCTCGTTTTTATTGTTGGACATCCGAATCGCATCTTGTCGCTTGATTGTCCCCTGCCGTACGAGTCTAGCCAAATCGTTGTTCAGCGTGTGCATTCCCAAACTTGCGCTGGACTGCATTGTCGTCGCCAGCTGGAAACACTTATTTTCACGAATCAAGTTGCCCACAGCATCCGTAGCAACGAGAATTTCTGTTGCTGCAATTCGACCGTTTCCTGTTGTAATCGGGACAAGAGTTTGCGTAATAACACCCTGTAAAATGGTGGATAACTGCGAGCGCACTTGATTTTGTGCATGAGGCGGACAGCTGTCGATAATTCTATCCAGTGTCTGTGCCGCACCGGTGGTATGTAAAGTAGACATAACCAAGTGCCCCGTTTCTGCTGCGGTGACAGCTGCCGAAATCGTCTCGTAATCACGCATTTCCCCCACGAGAATCACGTCTGGGTCTTCACGCAAGGACGAACGCAGCGATGCTGCAAAACTTTTCGAGTCCACACCAATTTCACGCTGGTGAATGACGGAAAGTCCGGAATTATAAACATATTCCACCGGGTCTTCAATGGTGATAATATGCTCTGCACGAGACTTGTTGATATAATCAATCATTGCCGCCAAGGTGGTAGACTTACCACTGCCAGTCGGACCGGTAACAAGAATCAGACCTCTCGGCTTATCCGCCAGATCCCGCAAAACTTTTGGTAACTTCAGCTGTTCCAGCGTAGGAATCGTATTATTCAACAGTCGAATCGTTGCAGCAACTTTTTTCATCTGGCGAAATACGTTGACACGCTGCCGGCAATAGTCCGGTGTTTCGATCGCAAAATCCACGTCGTCACCGTTTTCCAGCTGTTGCAATTGCGTTTCGCTAAGCATTGACAAAATCATTGCTTTTGTCTCCGCTGCCGAAAACGCCAAACCGCTGTCCATTAGCTTTCCGTGAATACGGAAGGTTATAGGCATACCCTCGCTGATGTGAATATCTGAGCAATTTTGCGAACGAGCTTTCATAATGAGTTCTACGATTGTCATATTGGGTTTCCTTTCATCGATTTAATCGGAATAATATGCAATCTTCATGACTTCTTCCGGCGTTGTAACGCCTTCTTTTACCAATTCAATCGCATTTTCCATCAAATTTTTCATACCAAGGTTATTCCTTGCATACTCTACCATTTCATCCGTGTCTGCACCGTTTGCAATCATACGTTTCAGTTTTTTGTCAATATATACCATTTCATGTATAGACATTCTGCCTTTATAGCCAGTATTATTACAAACCTTACACCCTCTACCACGACATACTGTAGGAATTCCCGTTCCAATGATGGCGATGTCCTCCGGCGTCACAGGGACTTCTTCTTTACAAAACGTACAAACTTTTCGCACCAATCGCTGTGCCACAATTCCTACGACAGAGTTTGCGACCAAGTACGGTGCCACCCCCATATCCTTCAAACGGACGATAGAGGATAATGCATCGTTTGTATGCAAGGTGGATACAACCAAATGTCCCGTAATTGCAGAACGTACGGAAATTTCTGCCGTTTCTCCGTCACGTGTTTCTCCGATCATGATAATATCCGGATCCTGACGAAGCAGTGCCCGCAAACCAACCGCAAAAGTCATTCCTGCCTGCACATTCACGGAAGTTTGGTTAATCCCTGGTAGGTCTCGTTCCACCGGATCTTCAATGGTAGAGATGTTTACTGGTCTTTGTGAGAGATACTCCAAGACCATATAAAGTGTAGTAGTTTTACCGGAACCAGTAGGACCGGTAATATAAATGATTCCGTTTGGTGCAGACATCATTTTCATAAGCATCGTATAGTTCCGATCATTCATGCCGAAACGACCAACATTGTCAATTTTCGTGTCTGTTGTCAAATAACGCATGACAACTTTTTCTCCATGTGTCGTAGGCAACAGAGAGACACGCATACTAATTTCCAGGCCTTCCAAAACCACGTGAAAATTTCCATCTTGTGGAATACGCTTTTCAGCGATGTTCAGATTGCTCATAATTTTGATACGAGCCACAATAGAGTTATGCAATTGTTTTTCCAAAGTCAAATAGCTTACTAACTGTCCGTCCACACGCATTCGTACCTGTGTAAATGTTTTGCACGGCTCAATGTGAATATCACTGGCATTCGTACTATAACCACGCACCAAAAGGGAATTAATCAGCTTAATAATCGGTACATCGTCGTCCGCATCATCCACGGTCAACTGCGGTACTTCAATATCCTCCGCTGAAATATTCGCTTTTTTGGCAGCTTGTTTTGTGCTGATTTCCGCATAATAATATTCAATTGCCTTTTTGATTTTTGCTTCTTCACACAGCAAAACCTCTAAAGGCATATCCACAATTTGTCGAATATCTTCTTGTGCATAAAAATTCAGCGGGTCTGACATCACAAGCTGTAGATGATCGTCATTTTCCGAAACTGGTATCACGTTATACTTTTCCGCCAACTGTTTCGGCACTTTCGCCACAACTTCTATATCTACGTCATATTCATCCAGATTCACCAAATGTAAATCCAGTTTTTTTCCCAACGCCTCTAAAACTTGTGTTTCTGTTATGAAACCCATCTCTTTTAAAAGAGTACCAAACCGCATTTTCTTCCCAGTTTGCGATTTTTGATATTGCAGTGCCTGTTGAATTTGCTCTTCTGTAATATAGCCGTATTCTTTTAAGACCTCACCAATTGGTAAATTCTGCAATTTCCGTCACCCCTTCCTGTTTCTCTCTATTCCATTTTCATCGAATTATTCTAATCCGGAAATATATAATTTATTTTCATTTATACTATCATATTGATTAGAAGATAAGCTCACATATGGCGAATTTTTCAAAACAACTGTCCGCTGCTCTGAATAATAAACCGTTCCGCTACGCTCCACTTGTAAATCAACTTTGATGGATTGATTTGTACTATTGTATTCCAATTGATACGACGCATCGTAATTACCCATTTTGCAAACCAAGTTATTCGTTGTGTAACTAGAGGTATTACTGCTGCTATACTGAAGCGCAACAATCTCATTTAGCCCATCAGAATCTACAGTCAATATCAGCTGATAGGGGTCACTTGTTGTTGCACACGTATCGCCAATACCTGTCGCATACTCCAAATCATTTATAAGCTGATCCATCACTGCGATCCCTTTTTGCTGCGCCGTCAATGTAATGACGTTTCGAGCAAAAATACGCATTTGATTAGTCAAAATGCCTGATGCCGTAACAATCAAGATACTGACCAATAAAAGGGAAATAACTTCTTCTGCAATGGTAAAGCCTTTTTTATTTTTGGAAAAATTACGCATCTCGATCACCCCATCACGGTGTTGTTATTGTTTTATAAGTTTTAAAATTATTATACGTATATTCGTCCATGGTGTATGATGATACGTTTGTACCATTGCTTACTGTAACCGTACCATTTGACACGGTACCATTTTCGATTTGCTCTGCAACATCCGAACGATTATGCTTCAGACGTGCTCCAGAGTTAATCATATTTGCACCAGTTGCAATGCCAACCATTCCAACGGTAAATGCCAATGCCATCACAACAAAAGCAACAACCGTTTCCACGACAGTCATACCTTTTTTATTCCGTTGTTTCTTTTTTCTCATGCAACACACCTCCATGCATCACAAATTATAGTAGCCATCAAACACCCATTCATTGGCAGTATCGCTCCATTTCATTTTAGCGCAAACTTCAGAAAGCTCTTTTGTTACACTGCCAGACGTATTTCGAGCAACTTTTACCGTTAGGTAGATGATACCACTTTGTGTCGGATCTGACGCAGACACATCCACAGCGGAATGACTGATAGTAACCGTACAAATCCAATTAGAAGCATCTGGAAATTCCACTGTTACTGTCTGAGAATTATTCGTATTGCTAATATATGTCGTGTTATTACCTACAATTTCACTTTGAATAAGTTCAATTGCCGACTCCGCATACATTTGCGCCTGCACGCTATAGTTTTCATCCTGTTCACGAACATAATAAACACGACTGACGATAATAATACCACTGGCAATCAGTGCAACCATTAACATAACCAGCACGGCCCAAAGCATTGCTACGCCCTTGCAAGAAGATGTCTTTTGTTTCATTTCGCATCACCTGTTACGAATTCACATCAGAAGATTCTGCTTCTGTTTCTTCCTCTTCTTCGATTGGATCAGAATACATATACGCATTGATTATCATTGTAAAGGTATACAAATCCTGTACGCTATTGTCCTCCTCTCCGCCTTCCACCACATATTGTTGATCATCAATGGTATCAAAAGTAAAAGAGGAAATGCCAAGGAATGATAAACCATCTACAAAATTAATCAACTGCACCATGTCATTATAGTCGCCTTCCATGGTATATGTAAAATCCTGTTGATACTCGCCTGTAGCCGTATAGCCAACTGTTTCGTCTGTCGATCCAGTACTCGTTTCAGTTTCATCGAGTAAATTCGGGTCTGCCAATATCAGATTTCCTTCACCGTCAATAAAATATTCCTGCGTATCTGCAATCACCAAGCCGTTGATGGAAATTCCACATTCCTTGATGACAAAGTTCAAAAAACGGTCAATCTGCCATGCATCACCCAATGGATATAACCGCTTTGTTTTCTCTGCGTTTGCCTCTCTCCAACCTTCTAGAGATTGTACGTTTTGGTCATAGCTTGCACCCTGCTGTACAAGACTTTCATAAGATTGCTGTTGTGTTTCAATTTGTTCCTTCGTTTCCGATGCCGTCGACAATGCAGGTCGAATTAACAATTGCACATAAAGTACCAGCACCAGAAAAATTCCTAACACCACAAGCAAAATCGCTTGTCTTCTGGTTATTTCTGTGGTCATTGCATTGCCTCCTCATCTGTTGCAGCATCTTCGTCTGTTTCCACCTCATACTCTAGGAAAGTGACCGATACAGTATAAGTATACACCCCATCAGAACTGGAATATCCTGGATAGTTCACAGAATCAAAAATTCCAAGTGTCGTCAAATTTTGTACAAAGAACGATGCATAGCGACTATTCGTCGATTCTGCCGTAATCGAAAGTATTTCATTGTCAAACGACAGCGACGTCACAGTCGCCACCTGTTCTTCTTCGCCAGACAGCGTATAAATTTCGCAAGATAAAATCCGCTCTACTAAGTCCTTTTGAAAACTCTCCGTATATTGTACACTGGAGTCTATCTCTACTCGCACACTCTCATATGCGCCGGACGCTATCCGCAGTATAGCAATTTCAGCAGCAACCGCATTTGCATTATTGATTTTCTCTTGTAACTCCGGATCATTCGCTTTTTCTGTCCATTCCTCAACAGAATTATTCAGAGTTGCCGTATAAATCTTCACACCAGCATATGTACCAGCAAGCGCAACCACTGCTACAATTCCAATCACCGTAAACAGTGCGCCACGTTTCACAACGGTAGACTTTTTCGATCCTGCCACTAGGGCATATAAATTTAAATCCTTTTTCGGCGTTTTTGCCATACCCGCTCACCCTCCTGTCTTAACTCGAGTACCGTATCATACCGCCAAGCGGAATAATAACGTTCGACGGATTTTGTCCCTCCGGAAGTATAATTTCCGTGGGCAGATATTCCGGAAACGCCTGTACCTTGACGCCGAAATTCCGTGCAAATTCATCAAACAGTGCATATGCCTCCTGTGAAAATCCACAAAGGAAAAAATCTGTAATTTCTGTACCTGTTTGTTCCGATTTGTGGAACTGGATGATACTATTGATGTCCTGCCCAATTTCACGTGCAAACTCTGAATCAGATGGATCTGCCAAGATACGACTCCGTCTGGTCATGATAAAATTGTTGTTCGCAAACAGACACTGCATCAGCATATTATTATCCAGAATAAAAACCGTAAACGTCTTGTTTTGTGTGTACTTCAGTCGTTTCATTATCTTAATCAATGCATTCTGCATCAAGTCAATAGACTCCAGTTCGATTTTCGCATTCTGAAACAGTTCCACATAGCTGTTGATAAAATCTTTTGTGGAAAGAACCGCCAAAATACTGCATGAACCGTCTTCCATTTTGGGGTTGACAATTGAATAATCCACCAATAAATTTTGAATTTCTTCCATATCCCGAAATTCCGACTTAATCAGCCCGGGAATATTTTTCTCTGGTGTCTGTGGAATTTTCAGTGGCTTCACCGTAATAGAACTGCCATTGACAATCAAGTACACGGGTTTTGTAGGCAGATTGTTTTTTGTCCACATCTCCGTCAGCGTTTCTTGGAGCGCATAATTATTCATAATGATGCCGTTTAAAATACTGCCTTCTTCCAGCTCTTCTTCATAAACCTGACGCACCTGGATCTTATTTTTTGCGTACATACCAGTCAACACCTGAATTTTGTTATTCGAAATGTACACATACGCCCCGACTTCTTTTTTACTCATACAATCACCTCATCAGATGCGAAAACAGGTTCTGAATCACCTGAATTGCACCATAATTTTCATCAATATTTCCGTACATGGAGTACATTGGTACGAGTACGGACACCATAACCACTGCAACCACAACGCCCAAAACGACAATCATCAACGGTTCAATAATCGACATCATAGACTTAATTGCTGCGCTGGATTCGTATTCGTAGTCATCTGCGGTTGCAATCAGCATTGCATCGAGTTTACCGGTTTCTTCTCCGACCTTTACCGTATCACCAAGCTTACTGTCGAAACCATCCATTTTCTGAATAGACTCGGAAAGCGAATTACCGATTCGTATATTTTTGATACAATCGTCGAACTGGGAACGCAAATAACTGTTGTTCACGGTATCACGAGAAATTTGAATCGCATTCAAAATGGACAAACCACTGGTATACAGAGAAGCCAACGTCCGAGAAAAGCTTGCGGTATAGACAATCTTGACAAGTGGGCCAATTTTCGGAATGCTGATAATCATCTTATCGATGGCAAGCCTAGATGCTGGATTTCGCATGAGCATCACCACGGCAAAGACAATCACTACCACTACTGCTACGGCGATATACCACTTCGTCGTCAGAAAATCACTGATACTCATCAAAATTCTCGTTGCGAGAGGCAATTCCATGTCCGTGAACATATCTCCAAACATCGGGATAACGAAGGTAAACAAGACAATAATGACCAGCACCAATAGAACAAGCAATACACTAGGATAAGCCAAAGCTCCCTTGACTTGGGATTTGATACGCTGCTGCTTCTGGAAATGTGTTCCCATCGTGATGAACGTTTCTCCGATTTTACCGCTCGCTTCACCTGCACGTACCATACTAATCAATAGTTCTGGAAAGATCTTTCCCTGTTCCGCCATCGCTTCGGAAAGCGATTTCCCGTGTTTCAATGAAGTTGTGATTTCAGTGAAACACTTTTTTGCGAATTTCGAAATACTGGAACGGTTTGAGATAATGTTAAACGCCTGAATCACCGATACGCCAGCATTCAACAGTGTACCAAGCTGGCGGCAAAAGTCCGTTAATTCCGCCGATTTCAGTTTTGACCCAAACGATGTCCTCGTCGTCTGGGAATAATCCAAAAGAAACAAGTCTTTTTGCTTCAGTGCATCCAAAAGTGCCTCCGGATCGCTCGCCGCCATTGTGCCACGCACGGTCTTTCCGGACATTTCCGTCGCACGATATTTATAATTTGGCATGAGTTCACCCCTTTTGTGATAGATTTTAAATTTGGTTGCCCTCTCCCACTGCCGACACAGTCGGTGGTGGTGAGGTGTATCCGAGTCGTAGGTTGAAATTTATTTATGATATTTTAGTTGAGGCTTCGTTTCGGCTTTCGCCGAAACAACCTCTCCGTCTGCCCTACGGGCATCCACCTCCCCTTTCAAGGGAGGCTTTCTGTCTTCAATCTTTCTTCTACTGTCCATTCAATCATTTGGCAGACCTTTTGAAAATTCCGGTCAATTTCCATATTTGAAATTCGCATCACGTCTAATTGATACGCTTCCAAAATTTCTGTTCGTATTTCATCATATTCCTCACTCTCTATTGTGTAGTGCTGTGAACCGTCTAGCTCTAAGACAAGTCTAGCTTTACTGCAATAAAAGTCAACAATATAATGATCAATGGGTCGTTGGCGATACCACTTTATAGGAAAACTCCTTAAAAAATCATACCATAAATGCTTTTCATGACGTGTCATGTTTTTACGTAATTGCCTACCATTTTCAATAAGTGCACAATTATACGATGTATAAAAATCATTAGAATCTTTCAAAACACTCCTCCCTCCACTTTCAAGGGCAAGACCCCTCCGTCTGCATTTCGTGCATCCACCTCCCCTTTTAGGGGAGGCTTCATTCAGGCTCCCCTAAAAGGCGACCGAAATAGTCCCCGTAGGGGGAGAGCTGGCACGCCGTAAGCGTGACTGAGGAGTCTCTTCCCCTTCAAGCTATAAGGCACCCAGCACTCAAGAAACAGGTGCTGAATGCCTTATATCCGTTTGTTATGGATTAAAACATTTACTGAATACAATGTCTGTATTCAGTTTTATGGAAGAGGTTTGATATTGTCTTTTATTTTTATTTAGAAAGAATCAACTATTTCATATGCATAATTTTCATACTTTACCATTTCACCATTTTCAGCAGTATAATCAATTTCGCTAACCCGACCGTCATCCAAAATTATTGCATTAATTGAGCCACCATTGACCTCTGCCAGTTCTTTCACAATCATTTCCAAATCATTATCAGTCACATTGCCATCAAAAGTTGAAAATGAATAATCATCTCCACTAGCATTATTATAAGTTGAACTTACATCAGCATACGCAGATGACACAATCGTTTGTGTAGCCTGTACTATAGCAGCAGCCTCATCCTTTGCAGTAGACTGCCGAGCCTGACGGATGTATCCAATCAACGACGGGACCAAAGCCGCAACCAAAATTGCCATAATAACCAGAACGACAATCAATTCTACGAGAGAGAAACCTTTTTTATTTTTCTTTTTCTTTTGCACGTCTGTCATAACCGTAGATAAATTTTTCATGATAATCAACCTTTCTGTACGAAGTCATAAACCCCTGCGTTAAGGTTTCATACGTCAATTTCATACGCCCATCATCACGGGAAAGATACACAAAACGCTTTGTAGGCAATGGATAGACTTCTAAAATCAAATAAAGTAAAATTAGTAAGAAACATGTAGCATTTTTAGAAAAGCCGGCATATTCAATTAAAGCAGCCACACATTCAAAACCAAATCAAGGAAACCGTTTCACGTTCGTTTCCTTAATTACAATTTTATTATACACCATCGTGCGAAAAATATCAAGATTTTTTATTCATGTTCTACTTTTTCCATAATCAAAGGGTTGTTTTTTTATGCAATTTGCTACAGCCTCTAAAAAACGCCGAAATTGCGTGGCTTTTTCGTGGTAATTATTGGAATTTTCGACTTTTCTCCTGTGGAATTCCCTCTGAAACGACAAATTTCACGAAAATAAAAAAATTTTTTTGAAAACTCTCATGAAAACAAACATGATAACCAAACAAAAAGCGAATCGATTATTCCGTTCGCTTTTCTATATTATGATGTGCAATAATCGCTTTACGTTCCGCTTACAGTTATTTTGTCCCCGTCAGCGGAGATGGTGATTTGTGTCATACTGCCGTTGTCGCCAATGATACACGAGGCAATCTTATCTTCTACCTCCTGCCGAATCACCTGTCGAATGTTTCTCGCACCGTACGGCTTTCCGTAGCTCTGTTTTGCGATTGCCGTCAGCGCATCGTCATCGTAGCTCAACTGCAAATCTTTTTCCGCCAGCAGTTCTTTCATTTCGTCCAGCATCAGTGTAGCGATTTTCTCGAAATCGTCCTGAATCAAATTTCGGAATACGACGATTTCGTCAATTCGGCTGATGAATTCCGGACGCAAAAATTCTCGCAGTCCTTTCATCGCCTTATCCTTTGAAATTTCCGTCTCCGTCCGATTGAATCCCACTCCGACACTCTTGTCAGTAGAACCTGCGTTCGAGGTCATACAAATGATGGTGTTTTCAAAGCTAACCGATCTGCCCTGTGCATCGTCAATTTTTCCCTCGTCCAAAATCTGCATGAGAATATTCATCACGTCCGGGTGTGCCTTTTCGATTTCATCGAACAAAATCACAGAATACGGCTTCTGACGCACCTTTTCTGTCAATTGACCAGCTTCGTCATATCCCACATATCCGGGAGGAGAACCAATCATTTTTGCAACAGAATGTTTCTCCATGTACTCCGTCATGTCCAATCGAATCAGCGGGTCGTGCGAATCAAACAGCTCCTGAGACAAGACCTTCACCAGTTCCGTTTTCCCCACACCAGTAGGTCCAACGAAAATAAACGACGCCGGACGCCGTCTCGGCGATAGCTGAACACGAGTTCGTTTGATGGCCTTGGACAATAGCTCCACCGCCTCGGTCTGACCGATAATTTTTGCATTCAGACGCTCTTCCAGGTTGGCAAGCTTCACGAACTCCGACTCTACGATTTTGTGTGCGGGAATACCCGTCCACAACTCGATGACGGTCGCCAAATCATTGGCGGTGACTTGTACCTTTGCCAGATCGGATTCCACCGCTTCTAAATTCGTCTGCAGCCGAATTAGCTCACCCTTGACTTTCGCCAGTTCTTCATAGTTGATTTCGGTTTCGTCTTCAATCTCCTTTTCCTGTTCTTTCAGTTCCTTTTGTTTTTTGACTAATTTATCAAAATTTTCAATTTCCGGCGACCACAGTGCCGTACAAGCACAGCTTTCGTCCAGCAGATCTATTGCCTTATCCGGCAGGAAGCGGTCATTAATATAGCGTTCCGACAGAACGGCGCACATCCGCAGCATACCCTCTGAAATATGCACCCGATGGTACGTCTCATAATACGGGGCAATGCCTTTCAAAATCGAAACAGTATCCTCAACGGTAGGCTCTTCCACCTTTACCGGCTGGAAACGTCGCTCCAGTGCGGAATCTTTTTCAATAAACTTCCGATATTCTTCAAACGTCGTCGCACCGATTACTTGAATTTCTCCTCTGGACAGTGCAGGCTTGAGCAGATTCGCCGCATTCATCGAATTCTCAGAGTTCCCCGCACCAACCAGATTATGCACCTCATCGATAAACAGAATAATATTCCCCTCTTGGCGCACTTCGGTAAGCAAGCCTTTCACACGGCTCTCGAACTGACCACGGAACTGCGTCCCTGCAACCAAGGACATCAAATCCAACAAATAAATCTGTTTCTCCTGCAAGTGCATCGGTACCTTTTTATCACGGATGCGCAAGGCAATTCCCTCGGCAATCGCCGTCTTCCCCACGCCGGGTTCTCCAATCAGACACGGGTTATTTTTCGTCCTGCGGGATAAAATCTGGATAACTCTGGAAATCTCCTTATCTCTTCCGACAATTTCGTCCAATTCACCATCCGCCGCACGCTGACTCAAGTTCGTACAATAATTATTCAGGAATTTTAGCTCCTTCCGCCGCTTCTGCCGACGTTCCCGTTTTGACGGTGTACTCGTCTTTCGATTATTTCCCAAAAAGACTTCTGGCTCTTGACCATTGTCCGAAATCGGCAGAAGTGGATCGAATGTATCTCCATCTCCCTTATTTTCAGCTTGTGTTTCCTGACTGGCGTTGAAAATGTTTCCTAGTCCATCTTTCAAAAAATCCTGTAGGACTTGTGGGAACACGTTTGCGCCTCCCATTTCAAATCCCTCTCCATCCATCAAGTCCATCATCTGATTGGAAATCTGCTCCAATTCTTCATCCGATATACCCATGGATTTCATGTATTCATTCACCTGTGGAATATTCATTTCTTTTGCGCATACCAAACACAATCCATCATTTTTCTTCTGGTTGCCCTGTACTGCAGTAATCAATACTACTGCAGGTCTTTTTTTGCAATGACTGCATAACATCATACTTTTTTCTCACCTTTCCGGTTCCATCGGAACCTAATTTCCTGTCTGCTTTTTGCTTTTATTTTCACTGATACAACACCAATTAGATTCTCACCAGTACTTTATGTACATCGGAATTATATCATGCTGCTCTAATAGAAAAGTCGGAACAAAATGGTCTGTTCAATCACGTCCTCATTGAAAAACGCAAGTTGATTCGATCCGCCTGTTACGAGCCATTTCACAAGAAAACGCATCAATACCAAAAACAAAATTGCTTGACAGCATCCCAATGCGCCGCCCAACAATCGATTAAGACTCTCCCAGCCGGTACCAGCAGTTGCACGGGATAACATCCTTATTATAACCCGAATGACAGCAGAAATCAAGAGGAAAGTAACAAAAAACACGAAAACTTTCAAAATTGAGATTGCTGCTGGTCGAACATAAGTCTCAGAAAGCGACTGCGCCGCATCAGTACTATCTTCTGAAAGCAATACTGCCGCCGTTTGAATAAGCTGCTCCGCACTGTCAGTTGTATCTGTCTCATACAACAGTGCATCTGTCATCCAGTCCGGTAAATCCACATAAGCAGAAGAGACTGCTGTATTTAGCGAAGGCAAAATTGTCTCTTCCAACAAATCTGTTGGTATCCCTGCTGCTTCGCAAATCTGCTCTGTTGCACCGTCCGGATCTTCCGTAATTTCCTCCAGCATGGCATCATCCAGTATAATGCCATAGGTGGAAAAGGCAGATTGTACCGTATTCGATAGATTACTGTCCTCCAGCTCTTCCTCTAACCATGCAATGCAGGAATCTGCCAAGAGTCCGTCATAGACGGCAGCTGCAATCGGTTCGGCAATAATACCAGAAATTAGTGCAGCGACGAGATAACTCACCACACCGAATATTGCACGAATGAATCCTCTCCGCATACCACTCATGATGCACAGCACAAAAATAGCAAGCATCACTAAATCATAAAACCACCAGCTTTGATTCATCCATTCTTCCATGTCTTACTCTTTAAAGTCCACTCTGTCAATTTGATTATAGCCGAGAAGCAGCACATATCCGTCTTGCTTCAAGAACGAGTCATAGGAACCGTCTAATGCAACTGTTGCAATGGCAGTACCAGAAAAGCTATAGGATGTAATATTATCATCACTCATAACAATAGCATCCCCATCGGTGACAGTGAGATAGCTTGCCGACGTATCCACCGAAACAATTGTCGGATCGTTGGCAGATCCATTCATGAGAATTAATGATATCTCACGCTGTTGGTCGTCTGCAATCAGTAAAGCAGCTTTTCCATTTTCTACAGATGCACTCACCAATGTTCCCGTGTAGGTATAGCTACTGAGAAGTGCACCGCCATTATTATAATATGCACAAGCACTATTTCCAATGATACACAAGGTGTTGTCTGAAGTTACACCACTTTTCACTACCAGCGTCTCTAGCGGCAATCCTGTCCACTGGATATCCACCTGTTCAAACAATATGCTATGCACCGTACTTTGAATAACGCCGGATTCTGCATCAATCATGGTAAAATAGCATCCCTCGTCGTCATCATGAAACGCAATGTCAATCACACGTTCTGTGCAATCTCGTTGATAAATACGCTTTCCAGTGTTGTCGTACACCACAATCGAACAGGCGTAAGAACTGGATTCCGTAATCAGTGCCACACTGCCAGAACTGCTAATGACACCAGAGATAATGTCCTCGTCTACTGTTTTAGAATAGACGTTCTTGCTCTTGGTATCTACTCGAAAAGAAGACCCTTCTCGCTCATAGACCAAAACATACTTTCCATCAGCAGCACACATAGATGCATTTTGAAAAGCGTGTTGTCTGCTGTCCTCGGTGTCACCATGGATGGAATATACATCCAAATAGGCATCGTGTAGCAGGAACAACGTATCACTGACGATTGCCGCCTGATAACCGGAGGCATTGGAAATGGTCAGGGGAAAATTTCCCTCCGCCAATTCACCGTCATTTTGCGTGACAGTTTCATAACGACTGCCGATTCCTTCAAGCTTTGGAATCCATGCATCTCGCTGTAGATAGAGAAAAACACAGAAACAGGCAAGCAACAGAAAGATTAGAATATTTCGAAAAGTATGCTGTCGATGACGACGTCTTCGTTTTTCAATAATATCATCTGTGTCATATGCCATATTGGTTAAAAATTCTCCTTTCTTGTGTGCAAGGCAGATGGTTCTTCATAGAAAATACGGTTCAAATAAAGTCCATGAGGCTGTGCAGTGATACCAGCACAAAGTCGATTGCGTGCAGCAAGTATCCCATCTAAATCCGATAATTCAAATCTACCCTCATTTACCCCAAGCAATGTTCCCACCAAAATCCTAACCATATTATACAAAAAACCGTCCCCTTTTACAAGGACATTCACAGCATTTTTATCTTTTTCTATGGTTATGTCTGAAATTGTGCGAATTGTATTTTTCTCTTTTGTGCAATTCGTACAAAATGAGGCGAAGTCATGGGTTCCCACAAAATAACTCGCCGCCTCTCGCAGCAATGACACATCTAGCTTGCGCCGATAGAGAAGTGCTAAGTCAGTCGTAAATGGATTTTTGCTTTCGCTGTTGTGAATCCGATAAAGATACTCTTTCCCGATACAGCTATAGCGTGCGTGAAAATCTTCTGGTACATCTTCTACGGAAAGTATAGAAATATCATCTGGCAAATAGCCACAGGCACCACGAATAAAATTTCTTGGAAGAATCGGCTTCTCCGTTTGCAGCGAAAAGCAATATCCATTGGCATGTACACCAGTATCTGTACGAGAACAGCCGTAAATAGTCACCGGCTCGTTTAAAAGCTTCGATAGGGCATCCTCCACTGCCTCCTGTATCGTATAAGCATTCGATTGTCGTTGAAAACCGTGATAGCGTGTCCCCCGAAATGCCATCATTACCTTTAAATTTCTCATAACTCCGTTTCCTCCGGCGTTGATTTTTGAGATTCCAAAATCTCTAAGCTCTCTTGAATATCCGGTGCAACCATAATTTCTTCTTTTTTGGACGTAATCGACGGCAACAAAGGCTTATGCCGTTTTCGTTCGATCATCCACAGTGCCAATAATATCGCCATACTGCCTATGGTAATATATACGCCCGTAACAAAACCTTTCGGAATATAGCGAAGCGTAATGGTATGCATTCTCTCCATCACCGACACAGCAATCATGACGTTACCAATGACTTCGATTTCAGCATCCACCCCATCCACCTGTGCGTGCCAGCCGGAATCATAGGGAATAGAAAAGTAACAAAGCCCATCCTCTTGTGCAGTAATCATTCCAGAAAGGGCAGTATCAGAAAATTCCGTAAGCGTCAGCTGCCCCTGCGAAAGAATTTCATACCCTGCATCCAATACGTCTGCATTGAGGCAGTATACATAAAGTATCACTACACCAGAACTAGCATCGTCTGCCAAATCGATGGAAATATTTGCCGTGTCCGACGCCGTATATTTGCCTAATGGGAAAATATATGGTTGACGAGAAACGTCATAACTGTTCAATTCTACACCATTTTGACGCACAGTCACACTTGTAGAATCGTTGGCACGAACATAGGCATAAAGATAGCTTGTTTCTTCACAGTTATATTGAAATTGCATCACGGCGTCATCGCTGCCGGACTCTACCGTATAAGAAAAACTGCCGTAGCCATTTGATGAAAGAATGGTGTCCGTGCCGTGGATGCTGTCAACTTCAACAGCAGTGAAAAGCGGCGTATCAATCCCCGTTGCCAACTGAAACAGTGTATTTTGATTTTCAAAAGCATTTCCATCGGGGTAACTGATATATTCTGTTAAGTCTGCGCTTGTCCAAAAACCGACAGACAAATCATATCGATTTTCATATGCCGTCGCATTGTCAGCAGTGGCAAACGTCTGCCAAGTAAGCGTATCACTGGTATTGCCACTACGACAAATTAAATAGCGTAATCCAGTGAACATCGCTGTCACCGGAGAAGAACCTGCATAGTAATACCGATTGCCCGCCTCTGACGCTGCCAATCCCAACGATCGCATCCACTTGGTCGTACTCACATTTGCCATGGAAGAAAATTGCGACAGACCATTATAGCCATAGAGTGCCAGATCGTTTAACGTATAGGTGGTAGATATTTCCATACGGTAAAACAAGCTGTCATCCTGCGTTTCGATTTCGTCCAAGAGTGTAGACACGGACTCAATGGTGGAAGGATAGCTGACATAATCCGAGGTGGAGACTTTTTCTGTTCCTATACGAGTATTTTCAAACATTTCAAAACATATCACAACAGTCATAGTAGTCCAGAAAAGCTTTCGGTTAAAAATCTTCCGTATATATAGAAAAAAGATAAAACAATAAAGCAATGCAGTAATACTTGTCCAGAATACTGCCTGATCATCCGCTACTTTATAAGATACGACGAATACAGCGATACTCAAAAGCAGCATTGCCAAAATGTCCCACATCTTCATAGATTCTTCCAATATCAGTATAAAAGCTCGATAGCCAATCACCAGCAGTACAAAAGAAAATAAAAAAAAAAATCGATAAGGCAGCATATTTGGGAAATGAAAGCCATGCCAAATAAAGTTCAGTACATTACAATTGCAGCTAATGAGCAAAAACGCTAAGACCATGACCCCAGCGACCTTTTCTCGTATGCGAATCTTTGTCGAGCGCAAAAAGGTCCCATGAGGACGAGACTCAGTACACCACAAGCCAAATTAGGCAGTCCCTCTTTTGAAGTAGGTCCCTGATAGCTGATAAGATTCGCAAAAAGCATACGCCAGTTTTCGTAAAAAGTCACTGCCGTGGGGAAAACGTTGTTGACACTATAAGTCAGCTGTAAAGCAAAATAAGTTGGCAGCAGCAATACCGCTGCCAGTCCGCCACCCAAAAGCGATGTACAAATCATCGCCAGTGTTCGAACAGGCAGACTTTTTAAAGGTACATAAAACACACACAGACAGAGATATGCAATGACCGCAAAAATACACACAAACAAACCAATATAATAATTAGAGAACAGTGCTAATGCCAAAGCGAACACATAGAGCCGATATTTTCCGTCTCGTACCAGATACACAAGTCCTAATATCACCAACGGCAACAATGCCACGGTATTCAGCCAGATGATATTCCAGTAGTACCCCAAGATATAGCTGCACAAGGCATACATGACGAAAAAGAGACACAGAGAAAAGTCATTTCGGCGAAACGTCCCTTTTAAGAACATTGCAAAAAACAGTCCTGCAAAACCAAGCTTTAACATAACCTCCAATGTCACTGCATCACGCAACATACTGTCCGGTACAAAAAGCGTGAATAAATTAAGAGGACTCGCAGCATAATATGCCATCATTACAAAAAAATTGGAACCCATACCTGATTGCCAAGTATAGAGCAGCGATTCACCATTTTGCAGTTTTTCGTGCAGCAGCCGCAAAAAAGGATAGTACTGATGCCAAAAGTCCGTCACAAGGATTTGTCGTGTGCCAAAGGGATGCACCTCTTCCAGTATCAGACAGACACCGAACAGCACCATCGGCGTCAAAAATGCAATCAGCAGATAGGGCTTTTTTTACAATTGTGATGTGGTATTCTTCCCTCTTTCTGCATAAATTGCCGCCCCTTTCTATCCCCAAATAATTTTTACAGTAATTGCCATCACCAGCAAAAGCAACGTAACAGTCATTGCCACATAATCTCTCGCCGCAGCATGAAGCTGCCGCATTTTCGTTCTGCCTGCTTCGCCACGATAACAACGACACTCCATGGCAGTCGCAAGTTCCTCTGCCCGACGAAACGCCGATACAAACAATGGAATTAAAATCGGAAGCAATGCTTTCGCACGCTGTAGAATATTCCCTTCACTAAAGTTCGCACCCCTTGCTTTTTGTGCCGTCATAATTTTGTCTGTTTCCTCTAACAACGTGGGAATAAATCGCAATGCAATGGTCATCATCATGGCAAAAGCGTGTACTGGTACGTGAATCTTTTTTAATGGATTCAACAGCTGTTCAATGGCATCTGTAAGAGCGATAGGAGACGTTGTATACATCAAGAGAGATGAACCAGCAATCAAAACCAGAATTCGGACAATCATAAGAATTGCCGTTCGAATTCCCTCCCAATAAATCTGGATGAAGTGCCAGCCAAATAAAAGCGTATCCCCATCAATAAAAAACAAGTCCAACAAAGCAGTTATCATAAGAATGGGTACGAGCATTTTCACATTTTTCCAAAGCAGCCGAAATGGTATTTTCGAAAGTGCAAACGCCAGCACACATAGTGCTACGCCAAATACAAGAGAGTACAAATGTTTTCCCAAAAAAAGCATCACAATAAATAACAAGGTAATAACAATTTTATACCGTGGATCCATTCGATGAACGACACTGTTTCCAGGGAAATATTGCCCAATGGTAATATCTTTTAACATTTTTCATTTTCCCTCCCTTGATGCAATGCCAAAAGCTGCTCTTTTGCCTGTACCACCGTATAAATATCCTCACGCAGTGGAATTCCCTTGGCACGTAAGGCGTTACATACTCTTGTAATTTGTGGCACTGCCAAGCCAATCGCTTGTAGTTCCTCCGAGCGACAAAACACGTTTGACACCGTGTCATAGCAGAAAACTCGCCCAGCGTTCATCACAAGAATGCGTTGTGCATGGCGTGCCACGTCTTCCATACTGTGGGAGACAAGCAAAATCGTACTCTTCGTTTCCGCACGATAGCTCTCGATTTCCTGTAAGATTTCCTCTCTGCCTCTTGGGTCAAGTCCTGCTGTAGGCTCGTCCAGAATCAACACCTCCGGTCGCATCGCCATAACCCCTGCGATTGCCACACGGCGTTTTTGACCGCCAGACAGCAAAAATGGCGACTGTTCCAACATATCCCCTGAAATACCTACAATTTCGGCAGTCTCCTCTATACGCTGTTTCACATCCGCTTCAGACAGACCCATATTTGTCGGTCCATAGGCAATATCCCGAAAAACCGTTTCTTCAAAAATTTGATATTCCGGATATTGAAATACCAGTCCCACTCGAAAACGTACATCTCGCATTTTTTCCTTTTCTGCCCAAATATCCTTCCCGTCCAATTTTACCGTACCAGAAGTCGGCTTGAGCAAACCATTTAAATGCTGAATCAATGTTGACTTTCCTGAACCAGTATGACCAATGATACCCACAAAGTCACCTGCATCGATTTTCAGATTCACATGATCCACTGCCGTTTTCTCAAACGGTGTCCCAATTCCATAACAATAGGTCAGTTCTTCTGTTTGCAGTACTGCCACACTCTCACCTCTTCCTTATGATAATTGCCTTAAAAGTGCCTCTATACAAGCTTCTTCCGTGATGATTTCAAGATTCAACTTCCAGCCACTCTGTCGCAGTTCGTACACAAGTTCCGTCACTTGTGGCACATCTAATCCCAATTTTTTCATTTGCTCCACATGAGAAAAAACCACTTCTGGCTTATCGTCCAATATAATTTTCCCATCATCCATCACCACCACGCGGTCAGCTTTCGCAGCCTCATCCATATAGTGGGTAATGAGTACAATGGTAATTCCCTCTTCCCGATTCAGTTTTTGAATCGTCTGCATTACTTCTCGTCTGCCCTTTGGATCAAGCATCGCTGTCGGCTCATCTAAAACAATACAGGACGGTCGCATTGCAATGATACCTGCGATTGCCACACGCTGTTTCTGTCCGCCAGACAGCTGACTCGGTACGTGCATCCGATAATCGTACATATCCACCGCTTTTAAAGCATCATCCACTCTGCGACGGATTTCCTCTGGTAGCAGCCCTAGGTTTTCCGGTCCAAACGCCACGTCCTCTTCCACAATCGTCGCAACAATTTGGTTGTCCGGATTTTGAAAAACCATTCCTATATGCTGCCGAATTTCATAGAGCTTTTCCTCTTGCTTCGTATCCATGCCACACACCGTCACGCTGCCGCCAGTAGGGAGCAGAATTGCATTCATGTGTTTGGCCAGCGTCGACTTGCCACAGCCGTTGTGACCCAGAACCGCCACAAATGCACCGGAATCTATGGTAAGAGAAAGGTCTCTGAGAATCTCTGGTGAGGTGGTCTTCCCGTCTTCATCGGTATAGTGAAAGGATAAATTTTCTGCTTTGATATGTGCATCCATAAACAAGAACCTCCATTCGATGCAAACTGCCTAATGGCTGTTGGTTTCCCATATTGCCGTTGCGCCACATGGCAAAACCATACCACTCGATTTTACAGGTAAGCCAATTTCATCAGCGGATAAACTGCCGCCGTATTTTGGTTTTAGGATACTTCCAAGGAGATAACCCATCACCGCAGGAGAAAGCCCCGTAGTATAGCTGTTCAGCAAGAAAAACAGTGGCTTCTCTGACAAGACCTCGGCACACAATTTAACGAAATCATAAATATTATTCTCCAGTTTCCACACTTCGCCACCCGGTCCTCTGCCATAACTCGGCGGATCCATAATAATGGCGTCATAGCGTCTTCCACGGCGAATTTCCCGTGCCACGAATTTTTCACAGTCGTCCACAATCCAGCGTATCGGTTTTTCAGTCAAGCTAGATAATGTGGCGTTCTCTCTCGCCCACTGTACCATTCCCTTCGATGCATCTACATGACACACCGCAGCACCGGCTGCCACACACGCAAGACTTGCACCACCAGTATAAGCGAACAGATTGAGTACTAAAATCGGTCGAGCGGCAGAGCGAATCCGTTGTGCCATCCAGTCCCAGTTTACCGCCTGTTCCGGAAATAATCCAGTATGCTTGAATCCGGTGGGCTGAATTTTGAATGTCAATTGCAGTGGCTCATAAGGCATTTCCCATGATGCAGGAGGATTTTTATGAAATGTCCAGCTCCCACCGCCGGAAGAAGAGCGATAATAGTGTCCATCTGCCGTCTGCCAGACACCCTGCGCCTTGGGCGTTTTCCAGATAATCTGTGGATCTGGACGAATCAGCCGTATGCCATTCCAATTTTCAAGTTTTTCCTGTTCTGCAGTATCTAAAATCTCATATTTCTTCCATCCTGTTGCTATTCTCAATGATTACTCCTTTATTGATTGGCAAATGCTTCGACTTGTGCTGTAATATCTTGTGCAACAATTTTGATTTGTGCAGCATCCTTTCCTTCCACCATAACTCGAATCAATGGCTCTGTTCCACTCTCTCGTACAAGAATTCTGCCATTGTCGCCCAATTCTTCCGTGTACTTTGAAATCAGTGCGGCAATTTGTTTATCCTCTTGCCAGTGCCCTTTTTTCTCCGCAGGAATGGTGACATTGTAGAGTATCTGTGGAAACCACTCCATCACACACACCAATTCGCTCATCTTCTTTCCAGACTGTTTCAAAATTTCCAACAGTTTAATCCCTGACAATTCCCCGTCACCAGTTGTCATTTCATCTAGAAAGATAATATGTCCACTTTGCTCACCGCCCAAATTATATCCCTCAGCCAGCATTTGTTCCAACACATAGCGGTCACCCACTTTCGTTGCCGTCGTGTGAATGTCATTCGCTTTGCAAAAGTGAAAAAAACCTAGATTTGTCATCACCGTCACGACTGCTGTATCTTTTTTTAACGTGCCATTTTGTCGCATCGCATTTGCACAGATGGCAATGATTTGGTCTCCGTCCACAAGCTTTCCGTTTTCATCCACTGCCAAACAGCGGTCAGCATCTCCATCGAACGCCAACCCCAAATCATAGTCGTGACTTTTCATATACGCCATCAACTCTTCCATATGAGTAGAACCACAATTTCGATTGATGTTCGATCCATCTGGTGATGCACTGAGCATATGTACTCTCGACGCTCCCAGACGAGTGAAAAGTGCTTGTGCCGTAGCAGAGGCACTGCCGTTTGCACAATCGAGAACCACACGCATTCCGAAACAATCTGTAGAAACACAGCTTTTTAAATAAGCGATATAGTCTTCCTTAGCGTCGGCATAGTCCGAAATTGTCCCCACGTTCGTGTGGGATTGAAGGGTAATTTGTTCCGGATGATCGAGAATCAGTGCTTCTATTTCCTCTTCCACTGCATTCGGCAGCTTGTAACCAGTAGAAGCAAATAGCTTGATACCGTTGAATTCTACACTATTGTGAGAAGCCGAAATCATGACGCCTGCATCTGCCTTTTTGGTGCGCACCAGATACGCCACTGCCGGCGTCGGGACAACACCCAGCTTCACTGCCTGCGCTCCCACCGAACAAATCCCAGCACAAAGGGCTGCCTCTAAAATATCCGAGGAAATTCTCGTATCCTTTCCGATAAAAATTTTTGCGTTATGTTTTGTTTCTTTCGTGAGTACCAATGTTGCCGCTCTACCGATTTGCATTGCAAGCTCGCAGGTGAGTTCTGTAATGGCAACACCTCTTGCACCATCTGTTCCAAATAATCTGCCCATTGTTTATGATTCCTTCCTATGAAAAATTAGAGCTAGGTGACTCTAATTTCTAACCAATATTCTTCTTTTTGAAATTTTATTTTTAAGAACCAAAGATTAGAGCTTATCATTCTGAATTCCTCATCCATTTTAATTTTAATCTCTAATCATGAACCCTCCAGCCTTTAAAAGTGCATTTGACCATCTATGTCGTTGTTGGTTGGAGATTGTGTCTGTGGCATGGGATAACCCATATGTTCGTAGGCAAGCTTCATGGCACATCGTCCTCTTGGAGTTCGAGATAAGAACCCAAGCTGCATCAAAAATGGTTCGCATACGTCTTCCAATGTCACTGCCTCTTCCCCCAAAGCAGAAGCCAGTGTCTCCAGCCCCACCGGTCCTCCACCATAGCCTTTGATAATCATCTCCAGCATACGTCGGTCATTGCTGTCCAGTCCCAATGCATCGATTTCCAAGCGGTCTAGTGCTACCTTGGCGATTTCCTGTGTAATCTCTCCATTGCCAATAACGTCCGCAAAATCCCGTACTCGTTTTAAAAGTCGATTGGCAATTCGTGGCGTTCCTCTGGCACGACTGGCAATTTCCGTTGCGCCATCGATACTGCAAGGAATTTTCAACAGCATTGCACTACGTCGTACAATGTCTGTCAACTGTTCCGTGGTATACAGCTCTAAGCGCAAAATCATACCAAAACGGTCTCGCAGCGGACTCGATAGCTGTCCCGCTCTCGTAGTAGCACCCACCAGCGTAAACGGGTTCAAATCCAATCGTAACGAGCGTGCAGACGGTCCTTTTCCCATGATAATGTCAATGGCATGATCTTCCAGTGCTGGATAGAGAATTTCCTCTACCTGTCGATTTAAGCGGTGTATCTCATCAATAAAGAGAACGTCATTTGGCTGCAAATTTGTCAAAATCGCCGCCAAATCACCGGCTTTTTCAATTGCGGGTCCCGTCGTTACACGCAAATTCACACCCATTTCATGGGCAATAATCGCAGACAGCGTCGTTTTTCCAAGTCCCGGCGGTCCATATAATAGCACATGATCCAATGGGTCACCACGTCGTTTCGCCGCTTCGATATAGATTGCCATATTCTCCTTTACTTTATCCTGACCGATATATTCCACCAGCGTCTGTGGACGCAGCGTCACTTCTGCTTCACGATCCTCTTCTATCACTTGTGGTGTCACCATTCGGTCTTCAAAAGACATATCAGCCGTTTCAATCATATCTATTCCTCTTTTCAATTGCAACTTCAAAGCAATAAACAATTAGTGTCTTTTTCCAAACGCCTGTAATGTCTGTCGCACCAAATCGGATATGGACAAACTGCTATCCAGCTTTGCCACAATCGGTGTTACTTCACTCTGTGTATATCCCAATGCAACAAGTGCTTCGATTGCTTCTCCAGCGTTTCCACCGCCTGTATCAGATATGGACTGCACTGCATAATCACCACCCAAGAGTGACAACGAATCGCCTGTCACCTTGTCTTTTAACTCCATAACAATTCGCTGCGCCGACTTTGTACCAATCCCTTTTACCCGTGTCAATGCTTTATAGTCACCGGATGCCACTGTCATCAAAAATCGATCCGCCGTCAAATCAGACAAAATCGATAGTGCTGCTTTCGGTCCGACCCCTGAAACACTGGTAAGCAATTGGAAACACCGAAGCTCTTGTCTCATTGCAAAACCAAATAATTCTACTGCATCCTCTCGCACCTGCATAATGGTATAAAGCATAACTGTTTCTCCAATGCCACCCAAACTGGACGACGTCGATGTAGTCACTCGACAAACATAACCCACACCACTGCATTCCACCACCGCAAGGAATGGCTCTTTTGCAATCAATTTTCCGTGTACGCTGTATATCATACGGTATCTCCTGTTCCAATGGTCTGTTCCTGTAATTGTACGCCTGTAGCACAGTGTCCATGACAAATCGCCAGTGCTAGCGCATCTGCGGCATCGTCCGGTTTCGGAATTTGAGAAAGTTTTAAAATGCGCTTGGTCATGTCCATCACTTGCATTTTTTCCGCCTTTCCATACCCAACAACCGCCTGTTTCACTTGTAAAGGTGTATACTCGTAGAGTGGAATATCATGCTGTTCTGCACATAAAACAATAACGCCTCTCGCTTGAGATACGTCGATGACCGTTTTTTGGTTGGATGTGAAATAAAGCCGTTCAATCGCAATGCAGTTCGGCTGATATTGCCGAAAGAGGGTTGATAAGTCATCGTAAATCGAAACCAGCCGTGTAGCAAAGCACATACCTGCCTGTGTCGTAATGGCACCATATCCACGTGTCAAAAAATCCGATCCTGCATAATCCACTACGCCAAATCCTACAATGGCATATCCCGGGTCAATTCCTAATATTCGCATCTGAACCGTCCCTTTCCACGCATCATGTAACGTCTTCCCTTTCACAATCATTTATGTTTTATTATAACACAAACAAACTTCCCATTTCAATAGTTCCGAAAGAAAAACCTTTTTGGTTTAGCAATTTGCATAAAATATATATTTAAATTTTGAAAACACCGCACAATTTTACACCACTTCTAGGAAATACCCACAGCAATCTTTCGGAAGGTCAAAAAATGCCACAGAAATCAATAATTACAAAGTGTTTACAAGGAAGGAAAAAAGAGATATAATAGAAGAATAAAAGGATATATAGAAACCACAAAATATTTTGAAGAAATAGAAACAGAGAGCAAATATGACGGATATTATTATAAGATATCGGATTCGATAACGACCGTGATACTCGGAAGTATATGTGGGTTGAAGAATGTGCGACAGATATACCAATGGGCGTCAGCAGATAAAATAAGCGAATTGTTAAAGGAACAATTCAGAATTTATCGCATACCATGCTATTACTGGCTGTTATCGCTTCTCAAAATCATTAAACCAGAATTCCTTAACAAATGCTTTGCTAAGTGTAAAGGATAATCATCCCAATTTAAAGAAAGACATCGAAAACTATATACAAGATGAAGTTTTGAAATCAAATATAGAAAGTGCATCACAAGTCGAAAAGGGACATGGACGTGTTGAAAAAAGAACTGCTTATATAATCGAAAATATAGAATAGCTTAAACAGGGGAAAGAATGGAAGAAACTTTCATGTGTCGGTGCGATTCACATAGAATTCACAACAAAAAAGGGCACTTCAAGTGAATGGCATTACTATATTTCAAGTCCACAGCTCACACCTAAAGAATTGATTCATCAAACTTGTATGGAATGGTCTGTAGAAACAATGCATTGGTTGCTGGATGTGTATTTTGAAGAGGATTGGTGTAGAGCCAATGAAAAAAACATTCAGAAAAATCCGAATATTTTAAGAAAACAAGCAATCAATCTCATAAAACTTTTCAAATCTTCTTGCAACTCTGAAAAGGCAATCTCCAACATCATGCTAGATTGCTTGGTCGACTTCGATAAATTATTACAAATCGTTTACTATAATTGATTTCCGTGAAAACTCCCGCACTTCTCTTGCAATTTTCCCGCAAGTATGCTATACTAAACACAAGAGAATTTCATCGAAAGTGAGGAAACATACATGGCACAATATAAACCTATCCCTTTCGGCGTAGAGGATTTCAAGGTTGTCATTGACAAAGGCAGCTATTATGTCGACAAAACCAACATGATTTGGGAACTTCTGGACGATAACGCAATGGTTCACCTGTTCACCCGTCCCAGACGTTTTGGGAAAACGCTCAACATGAGTATGCTCCAGCGATTCTTCGAGAAAAAAGATAAGAATAATGCGTATCTATTCGATGGTCTGAACATCTCTCAAGCCGGCGAGAAATATATGCAGCACCAAGGACAGTTCTCGGTGATTTCACTGTCGCTAAAAAGTATGAAGCAAAGAAATTATGCAGAAGCATTTGGCTGCTTCAAAGATGTATTGCAGAAGGAATTTTGGCAACATAGAGATGTTTTCGAATCTGACACCATTTTACCAAAATATAAGAAACTTTTTTCGAGTATTTGTAACGACAAAGCTCCAGATTCGGAATATAAGACTGCAATTCGCACGCTTTCTGATCGCCTATATGCCGCTTATCAGAAGAAAGTCATTATTCTTATTGATGAATATGACGTACCACTTGAAGCATCGCATTTTCGTGGATTTTATGACGAGATGGTAGACCTGATTCATTCGGTTTTTGAAAGCGCATTAAAGACAAATCCGTATCTGGAATTTGGTGTGCTAACGGGTTGTCTGTGAGTTTCGAAGGAGAGCATTTTTACAGGACTCAATAATCTCAAAGTCAACACAATTAACACACTGGATTTTCGGGACTGTTTCGGCTTTACAGAAGACGAAGTAAAAGAAATGACGGGATATTACGGGATTTCTAATCGATTCCCCGAAATGAAAGAGTGGTATGACGGGTATTTGTTCGGTCAAAAGGAAATTTACAACCCTTGGAGCATTATCAACTTTGTCTCGGATGCAAAATCAGACCATAATTCGCTGTTGCAGCCCTACTGGAGCAACACAAGTTCCAACGACATCATTCATAAACTTGTCGTAAACGGTAACAAAGAAACACACACTCAAATTGAAGCACTCGTGAACGGTGAATCCTTGACGAAGCCAATTTACGAAGATATCACATATCAAAATATCAATATCAATACAGATTATATATGGAGTTTTCTGCTTTTTACAGGCTATTTGAAGCCGATTCGTTTGTTTAAGAAAAACATCTTAACTTATGCCGAACTTATCATTCCGAATGTGGAGGTTCAGACCGTATATCAAACTACGATTATGCAATGGTTTGACGAAAAAATTCGGACAACCGGAACGGACGATTTATTCAAGGCAATTATTGATGGAAACGCCGAAGGTTTCGAGGAGGAAGTGATCAATTGGCTAGATGAGTCCATCAGCTACCATGACAATTACGAGAGTTTTTATCATGGGTTTTTAGCTGGTCTTTTGCTTGGAAAACGTGGCTATCGAGTAGAATCGAACCGTGAAAATGGCAAGGGCAGAACAGATATTACAATTTGTGAGTTTCAGAGAAGAACGGTTGCTGTCGTAATCGAGGTGAAAATTGCGAAGGATTTCGGCGATTTGGATGCGGCTTGCGATCGGGCGATAAAGCAGATTGCGGATAAAAATTATGCAGAAAACCTTAAGCAGCAGTACTACAAGAAAGTCCTAAAATATGGCGTGGCATTTTGCAGCGAAAAGGTTTGTCGGGTGAAGCTAGAAGTAGAATAATAAGTGTAAGAAAAATTCTCACTTGATAGCCACCAAAAAATCATGCATCTGTGTGGTGTTGCACTTAGAAAAATCAAAAAATACGCAGAGGTCGTAATTGCGTTATTTTACATAATTGCGACCTCTTTTATTGTAAGAAAATAGGCAGATTGTTTCAGTACGGGGTAGAAATTTGTGAAATGTGGTGTATTTTGTGTCGCATTATTTTGAAATCCTCTTGTGTAAAAAAAGTGCGACAATGCGACAAACGTATGGTCATACGAAAATCAACGAAATAATAATACAAGGGTACGTGGAAGGGTGCTTGGAAAATTGTATTTTGAAGAACCCTTTACATAGGCATACTAAATTGACAGTGGGCAATTTCGGATGATTGATTTTGAAGAAAGTTAGAACTTGCTTATTATTTATGGATCACAAAATTCTTCTCCCGATATACCTTTGGAGTAACTCCGGTAATTTCTTTAAAAACAGCAATAAATGAACTTTGTGACGAAAATCCAAGAGATACAGAGATCACAAGATATGATAAATCAGAATATTGAAGTAAATTTTTTGCAATATCTACTCTTGCTTCCTTCACAAATTGCTTTAGCGAAATACCCATCTCCTTCCGAAACAGCCTTGAAAGATAGGTGGCATTTAAATGCATTGTTTCTGCGAGTGCTTTGACTGAAAGATTTGTGCTTGGATTTTCATATATGTAGTCAATACATTTGCGGATATGCAGGGAAATAACCGTTTCCTTGCGTATTTCCTGCATCCGTTTTGTGAAATCCAGACACATTTCTTTATATAATCTGTAAATGTCGTCTACCGTTTTGCAATCATCAGCTTTGAGAATATAAATATCGGATAGTGTACAGGCTTCTGTCTGTCCCATGCCATGATCCATGCTTGCATCTGATATTGCAGATACTGACAATACAAAGTAATAGGCAGCATTTTTAAGAGCATTTTTTGAAAGTATTCTCTTGCCTGAAGTCAATGCCAATTTTCCGTTTTTTAATTCCAAACAAACTTTTTCAATATTACCGTTTACAATAGAGATAAACTTTGAATTATGTGGGAGACGTTTAGGAATATCTTGATCTTCCATTTTATTTTTATATAAAACTGCATTTAATTCGTTTCTTACTTTCATTCTGCACACCGTCCTTTCATTACAAGTATATCATATTTCAAGTATAAAAGCAAGATTCCAGATATAAAATCCGTCTGAAATATGATATATTACTTTTAGAGGTGATTTTAATGAATCAGAATAACGATTTAACTGAAGGTAAAGTATCATCAAAGCTGCTCAGTTTCTTTTTTCCAATGTTATTCACAAATCTGTTTCAGCAAATTTACTCTGTCGCTGATACCGCTATTGTAGGTAAGGGGTTAGGTGATAATGCTCTTGGTGCGGTCGGTAATTTATCATCACTTTCCTTACTGATTATAGGCTTTTCAACGGGGATGACAGGCGGTTTTGCAGTTATCTTTGCTCAAAATTACGGTTTAGGTAATATAAGCGCAGTTCGTAAGTCAATTGTTCTATCGGTCAAGCTGTCTGTTGCTATGACAATTATTTTGACAATAACAGGATGCATATTGCTAAAACCGATACTTATTCTTATGCAGACTGATAAAGCACTTATATCTGATGGACTGAAATACGGCTATATCATATTAGGCGGACTTACCGCAACTGTTGCATATAACTTATGTTCAAGTATCCTGCGCTCACTTGGTGACAGTAAAACACCAGCCATTGCGATCATCCTATCATCTGCTGTCAATATAGCCTTGGACTATCTTTTTATTTTTATATGCAATGCGAGTGTTGAGGACGCAGCCTTCGCTACGATTTTTACACAAGCATTATCTGCTTTTATATGTTTCTTGAAAATTAAACATACTTCAAATTTACAATTTTGCAAAGAGGATTTTGATAGAGATAAGGAAATGTGTCTACTATTGCTGAAAAACGGAATGCCTATGGCTCTCATGAACGCAATCACAGCATTGGGTTGTATGGTGGTGCAGAGATCTGTGAATGATTATGGCTCTAGATATACTTCAGCATATTCTGTTTGCAGTAAATATCTGAATCTGTTTATGCTCCCATCGCTGACGTCTGGCTTTGCAATTTCCGCATTTGTCAGCCAGAATTATGGCGCAGGTAAAACCAAGCGTATCAGGCAAGGCATTCGTGTTTGTGTTGTCATTGCCTTGGTATCGTATCTATTGCTTGGCTCGGTCATAGTTTTTCTTCCAAAGCAACTTGCCGTCTTCATGCTGAATGAGAGTGAAACAATATCTCTTACATCTCAATATCTAAGAATATGCGGCGTAGGTTTGATCCTGATTAACCTGTTGTTTGTATATCGCAATGCTGTACAGGGATTGGGATACCCGTTTATTCCAATGCTATCTGGAATTGTTGAAATGATACTGCGAATACTTGCAATTATATTATTGCTTCCGAGTATTGGATTTCAAGCAACTGCATATGCAGAGTTGATTGCTTGGATCGGCGCACTTTTATTAAATATAGTTGGTTTTAAGCGTTATATTTGTCGCATAAATGTGAATACTGGAGGTCAGAAATGATAAAAATTTTACTCATTAGTTTTGGGTCAGAATGGCACGATGATGTGTGGAATGTTTTGGCGATTGAATCTATAACAGGTAACTTAAAAGGCGTATTTAAAGAAGAAATATCAATAAAAACATATAGGTTTTACAATAAAAACGATATCAATATATTCTTTAATTTTAATAGCATTGTTACTGAATATGATTTAATAGGTTGCAGTGTGGAAATAGGATCTCACAATTTACTAAATGCTTTTCTTATGCAATTATCTAAATATAATTATTCTAATGTACTTGTATTGGGTGGAATTCTTCCAACATATGCTTATGACTATTTAATAACTTTAAGACCTATACAGACCTTAAAACCAATTTTTATTATTGGTGAAGGAGAAATTGCTTTAAGAAATTTGATAGAATGTTTACTCAACAACACTCTCAGTTCATATGCAAATGAGCCAAATACTTTTCAATTTGATGAAAAAATACATAAGTATGTAATGAATATGACTCAAACAGTGGATTTAGAAAAACTTATTTATAGCCCAGAACCAATAGTTTACGCTAATAATAATTATAAGATAAGAATCGTTCAAGCATCAAGGAATTGCATTTTTGGATGTACATATTGCTCTCAAGATCCTAAAAAGAAATGGAGGGAATTCCCATATGATAGAATCAAAGAAAATTTAGAAATTTTTATTAGAACTAGCTGCTGTGAGTTTGAATTTGTTGATGATGAATTTTTTGGTAGAAATGCAACTTATAATATTAATCGTACTTGGAAAATATATGATATAATAGAGAAAATCACCAAGCAGTTTGGCTGTAAATTGAAATTCCACCCAAATCCAGAAGCAATCCACGGTCTGTAACAACGGCACAGTATAGAAACCGAAGCATATCTGACGGTGGCTGTGCTTCTTTTATTTTTTTACAAATGCCATAACAGATGGTTAGCAGATTACGCCGACAAATTTTCAATTGCTCCAATGCAGTCAAAAAGTGTTGCCGAAAAGCATCAACTTGGTATAACGCTTCATCGAATGCACAGTGATTCTCTCGCAGTAATTCGTTGAAATTTACCCAAGAATCTGCTGCATCATCTAGCATTTCATCGATCTCTAGTCGATTCTCATCTTTCATATACATCGCCTCCTTGGATAAGTATAGCAAATTTTTCGAATTCTGTAAACAGAAACAATTCTGTTTTTTTCAGCGATTGAGGGAATTGTTTTGTACGTAACTTCACTGCAAGAGATCAATTGAAAAAATTATTTCATTTTTTCCGTAAACATGATATAATAATATATAATAAAGATAGGAAAAGGTAGTGTGGTCGATTCCCATTGCGAATTGACTTCTATAAAGTGAGATTTTCCCCTCTTGCCTGGACAAAATCTGGACAGAAATTTTTTTCAAAAAATTAAAAACGCAATTTCGAAAAAGTACCGAAATTGCGTTGCTTTCTTGGAGCTGTTAACCGGATTTGAACCGGTGACCTCTTCCTTACCAAGGAAGTGCTCTACCAACTGAGCTATAACAGCAATCCTATAAAAATATTTTTGACCATGCATTCTTTCGAAAAGTCATAACTTAACAATCATAACCTAATAAAATTAATTATATCACATGGATGTTCTTTTGTCAAGGAAAATTGTATAATTTTTTGAAAAAAAAGTTAATGGGTTATATTTGAAAAAAAACAATGTCTTTTGATTTGCATTTTTAAAGAATCGACGTGTCATTTTTTTCTTTCTATTCCTGTTAAAAATCGCCCACACCAAAAAGTGTAGGCGATTGAAATTGTCTTTTATGGATTATTTTTTATTTTCTTGTTTTCTTGTAAAATTACCATGCGTATCGTCAGTGCCATGATACAAAGGCAAACAATGCTACATCCAATGAGCCAACCAATGACGGTGTTTCTTGTTTGATATATGTCGGAATAGGGTATGGTTATCAAGATGATATAATCACCACTTTTCTGATACTTCACCATTGCTTTTCCCTCGTCTGTTATTACATCGAAACAGTTTTTATTCTTTTTAAATTTGTTTTCGTCATAGACGACAGTTTCACCAATCAGGCTGGCATCCGTACAGCTGATATATTCCAGCGTTTCAGCGTCCAGAAGTGCGGTTGTGCCGAAAGGATATAGTGGAATATCGTCAGCAAAGCCGGACAAATCAGCATCTTTCAAAAGGGATACCAGCATATCAGCGGAAAAGATAATTTGTATCATGCAACTTTGGCTGCCTAAGGAGGATGCAGCGACAACGATCGGCGTGTCATCTTCCAATAAGAATAAGACTTTCGTGTACACGTTGTCGGATAAGTGCGATTGAAACTCCTCTCGTAAAGTATCGCCTTCTTCCGATAAATTTGAGCTTGCAATAATATCTCCATCTGCGTCGGCAACGCTAATGCGTTCTGCATCTTCTATAACACGTAATTCTTCTAAAGTCTGTTCTTCCAGATAATCGTCTGCATCGCACTGCTCGAGAAACATCGCCGCAGTACGAGCTTTTGTAGCGTATTCGTCTTCGAACTCCTTCATCAGTAAGGATGCCGAGTTTTCATTTTTCTCCAGATAGGATTCTGCCGAAGCGATGTTCTGGTCAATGGAGGCAATGACATTATTTTTGCTAACAATACCGATAGTATATCTCGCCACCAGAATCATGACAAAATTTGTCAGGCAAAGACAAATTAAAATCCATGCGTATAATTTCCTTATTTGTTTCTTGCTCATTTCTTCTCTTCACTTTCTGATCATATTTCCGAGGAGTTTAAATTTCTGACTGCTTTTGCACAAATCGTTTAGGAACGCTGCAATGCTGCGGTCACGGAGATTCCCCTTGAAGTCGATATGGAAAATTACGTCAAAATTTCCACTTTGGATGGGGCGACTTTCAATTTTAGTCAAATCTAAGCCATAGAGCAAAAACTTGTTCAGAATTTGGCTTAAGCTGCCTGGTTCATTGGGCAGTGTCAGCATCACGGAAATTACAGAAGCTTCTTTTGCCACTTGCATATCCTTTGTAATGCAGATAAACTGGGTATAATTCGGTACGACGTTCGAGATATGATGTGCTAAAACTTCCAGGTGATTTTTTCGTGCCGCTTCTTCGGAACAGATTGCCGCAATTGCCTTATCCCCAGCTTCAGCGACCATCTGGGCAGCTGTAGCGGTGTTGCTGTAGTCTCGCCTGGGCAATCCTCTCGCATCCAGAAAATCGCTGCACTGGGTCAAAGCCTGTGAGTGAGAGTATACTACGGCGATTTCATCCATTTGTGTTCCAGGAAGTGCAGCCAAACAGTGCATCACCTCTACTTGGTTCGTGGCTGTAATAAAGAAGCTGTATTTGTGCATTAAATCTATCGTCTGGGTTACCGTACCGGAAATACTGTTATAGATAGGTAATACGCCGTATTCCAATTCTCCCGACTCCACTGCTGCGAACACATGATCGAATGTGGGATAGAACTGTATTTGACGATTGGGAAAAAAGCTTTGGGTGGCGGTTTCTGAGTTTGCCCCTGCCGTTCCTTGACAGCCAACTTTTATTGCCGTTTCCATATGTGGTATTGGGATTTCCGGCGGAATATCTGTAGCGATTAACATTTTCTGTTGCAATTGTGAGCTGATACTCATGATCGTTTGAAACAGGGTACGAGAAGCCTGTGCCATATGCGGTGCAGCACGTTTTTCCACTTCATCGAGTACTTGTTTTTCCCGATCTGCTTGAAAGATTTGCATATGATGTTCCTGTTTATATTTCGCTACATCCAGACATAGTGCCATGCGCTGTTCAAACAGGGTTTGAAGTTGTTGGTCAAGCGCATCGATTTCTGTTCGTATTTCGTTTAGTTCCATGAACCGAATCCTCCTATTTTTACAAGAATACTTTTATTATACAGGATTCTACATGAAAAATCAAGTCTTATCTGTATTTTTTCACGGAAATCAATTATAGTAAACGATATGTAATAATTTATCGAAATCGACCAAGCAATCCAGCATGATGTTGGAGATTGCCTTTTTAGAGTTGCAAGAAGATTTGAAAAGTTTTATGAGATTGATCGCTTGTTTTCTTAAAATATTCAGATTTTTCTGAATGTTTTTGTCATTGGCTCTACACCAATCCTCTTCAAAATGCACATTCTTCAACCCACATATACTTCCGAGTAGCATGATTGTTACCGCATCTGACATCTTATAATAATATCCGTCATATTTGCTCTCTGTTTCTATCTCTTCAAAATATTTCGTTATTTCTATATATCTTTCCACTCTTCTATTATATCTCTTTTTTCTTTCCTTGTAAACACTTTGTAATTATTGATTTCCGTGGCACATTTTCCGCAGCAAAAGCATTTACTTTTTGAAAGAAATGGTGTAAAATAGAGATATGAATATAGATGAATTATTAATTCGGCAATAAAATAACGACAAAACTATTTCCATATTCACGCAAATATGATATAATAAAAGCATGGAAAATGAGCACATTGATTACAGAAAAAGCACGCCAAATGAAACACTGCTTATAAACGCACAATGCAGTACAGCAGCTGATTCAAGAGCAATACGAGATTACTATGCCCATTCGTACAGTAGGCGAATACCTCCGACGCTGGAAATTTACCGTGCAGAAACCGGCAAAGTAAGCCATGAATCAAAAATCAGAGCAGGTAAAGGAGTGGTTGGAGGAGACATATCCTCAAATTCATGCGAAGGCGAAAAAAGAAGGTGCTGAAATCTTTTGAGGAAACGAAAATATATAATCCTCGGATGAACTTTATGAGTTGAGATCTGATTTAGAACAAATTAATGGTGGAATCGCATTATATTTATATGTTTATGAAAATGTGAATTTCAATCAAATCAAAAACGGCGACACTAATCATTTTGATAGTGTAGTTTCATCACGAACTTTGAATTATACCGAATGAAAGGATTATTATTATGGAAAATAATGAATTGATTTTACTGGATAATATTGCGTATTTTGATGATCTGTATGCTGAATATATCAAAAATCCCAAAAGATTTACTGTAGGTAGCAGTAATGAGAAGCCAATAATCTGCACCTGATTCGTCCAATCTGCCTCAGGAATATCCAAAACCAGACGTGCAATCTTGCCCTCGCTCCTGCCGATTCCGTCCTGTACCTCTGCTTTCTGTTCTTGTAAATCATCAAGCTTGTGCATTTGATTTTCGTAAACAAAATTCAGAACCGGCAAAAGCGTTTCACTCTTGTGTGCGACTGTATCGTCAAGAACCTCCTGCGGCTTTACCGCTTCTTTTTCATTGTCCTGTGCTGGCATCTACATCACCGCCTCACTTCGATTTGTAATCGTAATAATCATCATACGAATTTCGGTCATATCCATTCTGATAACCGCTTGCATAGCTGCTAGAATAGCTGTTGGAATACCCATTTCTTCTGTAGTTTGAGCAGCTTCCGTTTTGCGTATTTCTTTCCCTTTTTCTCTTTTTCGAGTCTTTCTTGCGTATTATGCGTATCGTCATTGACATAAATGTTTGCTTTTAACACCTGTTTCAAGCTTTCTTTGTCACTCTGCCAGCCATTCACATACGTTTTCGCAAGCAAAATCTGCACGTCAATCGGTTTGCTCTCCAGCTGTGACACCGAAATGTCCAAAACATTGGCAATTTCAGGCAGTAAAAGTCTTGCATAATGCTTGTTGTCCGGTTCTGCGAGAAAAAGCTGCATTTCCTCCGTGTATCCGCTCATCGTTCTTCCACCATTCTCGCCAGTTCGTCTTTGCTCGTGCCTATTGCATATTCGTACATGAGATTCAGTTTCTCGTTTTCCAAAAGCTGCATCAGACGATCCATTTCCTTATTCGTATTGATAGTGTATAATAAAACTTGACACAAACTAAAGAAGAGGAGTAAAATAAAAAGAGATAAGAAGTGTGTCAAAAATAGGTAGAGTGAAGAAATATGATGAAGAATTCAAAAAGCAAGCAATAAAGCTGGCGAAAGAGATAGGAAACAAGGCAGCAGCCAATGAATTAGGTATTCCCA
>Ga0192240_10019_pt1 | contig 102633 bp, 94 predicted proteins | sample Koala_Koa27_H3_FD_131237 | JGI IMG/M metagenome (GOLD analysis project Ga0192240, IMG submission 131237) | Enriched cells from koala feces incubated with labeled cellulose particles, San Francisco Zoo, California, United States - Koala_Koa2-7_H3 ...
TCCGTAGGCAATGTCGTTTTCAACAGTATATCCGGTACTGGCAATACCCGGGCCGCGCTCTTGCTGGAAACCGCAACGATCTCCGTCTACGGAGTGTATGTTTTTTTCGTAGGTATCTATTTCAAAGCGACTGTAGAGATCTGCTTCACCACAGAGATACTCTATTATACCCTATTATTAACCGGCAGTTATATTTACCTGAAAAAAGCAAAATGGCAAAATAAAAGGATATAATTAAGAGAGAATTTCTTACCTTTGCACTCTTAAGTACAAAGCATACATTCATTGTAAACTATATTCTAAAATACGTATTTGATATATGTTCGATAATTTAAGTGAAAGACTCGAACGGTCTTTTAAAATACTCAAAGGGGAGGGTAAGATCACGGAGATCAATGTTGCCGAAACCCTGAAAGATGTACGTAAAGCCCTGCTGGATGCCGACGTCAATTACAAAGTAGCTAAGAAATTCACAGATACTGTCAAAGAAAAAGCGCTGGGACAAAATGTACTTACCGCGGTGAAGCCCAGCCAGCTGATGGTAAAGATCGTACATGACGAGCTGACGCAGTTGATGGGAGGAGAAACCGCTGAGATCCATATCGACGGAAAACCGGCTGTTATATTGATGGCTGGCCTGCAAGGATCGGGAAAGACCACCTTCTCTGGAAAACTGGCGCGGATGCTGAAAACCAGGAAAAGCAAACGCCCGATGCTGGTTGCCGGTGACGTATACCGTCCGGCCGCCATCGAGCAGTTGCGTATCCTGGCCGGGCAGATCGGAGTACCGATGTATTCCGAACTGGACAGTAAAGATCCGGTAGCCATCGCGCAGCACGCGATCCAAGCGGCGCTCGAACAGAGTTGTGACGTCGTGATCATAGATACCGCCGGTCGTCTGGCTGTAGACGAAGAGATGATGAACGAGATCGCCGCGATCAAACAGGCGGTCAATCCGGACGAGATCCTCTTTGTGGTAGACTCCATGACCGGACAGGACGCTGTGAATACCGCGAAGGAATTCAACGAGCGTCTGGATTTCGATGGTGTGGTACTCACCAAATTAGACGGTGATACCCGCGGGGGCGCGGCGTTATCGATCCGTACGGTAGTAAACAAACCGATCAAGTTCGTAGGTACCGGCGAAAAGCTGGATGCCATTGACCAGTTCCACCCTTCCCGTATGGCAGATCGTATCCTGGGAATGGGTGATATTGTGTCTTTGGTGGAGCGCGCGCAGGAACAATACGATGAAGCGGAAGCGAAACGCCTGCAAAAGAAGATCGCTAAAAACCAGTTCGATTTCAATGACTTCCTGGGACAGATCAAACAGATCAAGAAAATGGGTAATCTCAAAGAACTCGCGTCCATGATCCCGGGCGTAGGAAAAGCATTGAAAGACATAGACATTGACGACGATGTCTTCAAAAGTATCGAAGCGATCATCTATTCCATGACTCCGGAAGAACGTAGCAATCCGGGGATCCTCAACGGCTCACGCCGCGAACGTATCGCCAAAGGAAGCGGAACTACCATTCAGGAGGTGAATCGCCTGCTGAAACAGTTCGACCAGACACGCAAAATGATGAAGATGGTAACTACCAGCAATATGGGAGGCAAAGGAATGCCCAGAATGAAAAGATAACTCCCTCTACAACCCCACACAAAAAAATGCCAATATGGAACTGATCGACGGTAAAGCGATAGCGGAAGTAGTGAAACAGGAAATCGCGGCGGAAGTGGCCGGTATTGTAGCCCGTGGTGGCAAACGTCCGCATCTGGCTGCTATTCTGGTAGGACATGACGGTGGAAGTGAAACCTACGTGGCAGCCAAAGTAAAGGCCTGTGAAGTATGCGGATTCAAATCGACGTTGATCCGTTATGAGAATGACGTAACAGAAGAAGTGTTGCTGGAGCGGGTAAGACAGCTCAACGAAGACGAGGATATAGACGGATTCATTGTACAACTCCCCCTGCCCCGCCACATCTCGGAACAGAAAGTCATCGAAACCATTGACCATCGGAAAGATGTGGATGGGTTCCATCCGGTCAACGTAGGTCGTATGTCTATCGGACTTCCCTGCTATGTGTCGGCTACCCCGAATGGCATTCTGGAACTTATCAGACGCTATCGCATCGAGACCGCCGGGAAAAAATGCGTGATCCTCGGACGTAGCAACATCGTAGGTAAGCCTATGGCTATGCTGATGATGCAGAAAGCCTATCCCGGAGATGCCACAGTAACCGTATGCCACAGCAGATCGCGTGATCTGGTAAAAGAATGCCGGGAAGCAGATATCCTCATAGCGGCACTGGGACAGCCCCATTTCGTAACAGCCGATATGGTGAAAGAAGGCGCGGTGGTGATTGACGTGGGTACCACACGCGTACCTTCGGACCAGACAAAATCGGGATTCAAACTCACCGGAGATGTGCTGTTTGAAGAAGTGGCTCCCAAATGTGCCTACATAACCCCGGTACCGGGTGGCGTGGGCCCTATGACCATCGTATCCCTGATGAAAAATACCTTACTGGCAGGAAAGAAAGAGATCTACCCCTGACGTGCTCTCCATAAAGCAGGAGGTGTTTCAAAAGGCGATCAGGCTTTTGAAACACCTCCTGCTTTATACGCACCTGTTTCATGCTTTTTTATGCTTTTTGTACATGGTCATACATTCATACCACATTCCTGCCCAGCCACACCGATTTCTAACCTGCTGAAAATCTTCCGATAGCATATATATACTCTTTATCGGACAAAATCCGGGAGAAGATTTTTTCACTTTTTCTAAAAAATATGCCCTGATAATTTGCCGGAAAGAAGAATATATCTATCTTTGCACCGCGTTAAGATAACGCAAATATGGTGGATGTAGCTCAGCTGGTTAGAGTGTCGGATTGTGGTTCCGAAGGTCGCGGGTTCGAGCCCCGTCTTCCACCCCACTTCACAAAAAGAGAGATCTTGAACAGGTCTCTCTTTTTACTTTTACATACCTTTCCAACACGGCTCTTCCGGCCTGCCGCTTCTGTTATACAGCCAGTAAGATCAGTGATGTGTATAAAAAGATAAAACGTATTTCTTCCTTCCTGAGCCCTGAGCCTGCAAATTTTATCGGGTACATCCTTGTACAAATCATAAAAACCAGTACCTTTATACCGCATATTCCAACAGATAAGATGATATGAAAAAACTTCAATGGCTGACAGCCCTCCTTTTTGTTACAGCACTCTGCGCCTCATGTATCAATTTTCAACCCAAAACCCGGATTGATAATCCGACAGATGTAACCATTACTGTGGTTATTGACGGGAAAAAGTTTTGAGATCCCTCCCAAACAGCAGATCCGTATAAAGACCTTGTCTAAAGGGAAACATACCATGCAACTGGACGGAGGGGAGGTAATTGCTTTCGAACTGGATACGGAAAACGCTATGCTGAACCCGGTGCTGTATCCTTACATCCTGGTGAGGGAAGAGTATGGTACCGGAGAGTTTTCTACTCACGACTTCACCGATCTGGAGATAGACGGCATCACCTATACAGGGCCTTTTACTCCGCTGGAAGGAATGGCCTGGATAAACAGTAAAAGATTTCATTACGATGTTATTACTCCTTTTCCGGGAGAGATCCATTCCAAATCCGGGAAGAACATACATAAATTCAAGATCTTCCGGATAGAAGACTTTATCCGTTATTACGAAGAAGAGTATACAGACTAACAAAGATATTTCCGGAACAGGCTCCCACAAATACTTTCCCTGGTTTTCATAGAAGAAAAGCTCCCCTGCCCGGTATCATAAGACAGGAGAGCTTTTCGCATAGCATGATCGCTAAGCAACTCTCTGAAGGCTTAATAAACCAAACGAATACCTGCCTGTAAATTCAGGTTGACAGGATTGTCTTTGCGGATGGTAACAAAGTCGGAACCATTGTCAAAGTAATAAGATACGCCCGGCTCAAAATAAATAGCAACCCGCCTGGTAGGGCTATACTGGGCACCTACAGCCCCCATGACAGACAGTTGCACAGGACCTTCTGTCTTTTTATTATCACCCAACTTACCATATATACATTTCTCTGCCATACCGCCTGCCGAAAGATACAAAGTAAAGTTGTTCTTTTCGAAAAAGTCCCAGTTACCCCGTACAGGAACACCTACATAATGAAGTTTCTGTGCCAATGTCTGATCTTGCGACAAGGTGATATCAGAAGACAGAAACGTATACGTCAGCCCACTCTCGACGGAGAAACCTTTTCCTAATTCTTTCCGGACAGTAAATCCTACTGTGACCGGCTGACGATGTTTGGCATCTGTTACATTTTCCTCTGTATTCACCAGGTAAGGTACTCCGTCTCTTACTACGATACTCTGATTATCTCCCACCTGAACCGCGTTACCGGAAACAGTAGCAAGAGAGATACGATCTGTTGAGTACTCCGTGGACAATTGCTCCATCCCTTCACTCACTACACCTGTATTTCCGACTCTTACCCCAAAAGACATCTTTTTGTTATCGGCAAGTCCGCTATGTATCGGAAGATGGTATTTGCTTCTGTCAGAAGGCCTACGCACTTCTCTGTGTTCTCTGGTTTCCTCTGTTTGAGGAATATCCGAAGGTTTATCACCCTCTTCCCCTTTCTCCGTGCTCACCGGAGACTCACTGGCGATTGGTCCGGACGGGAGGTCCGGCTGGTCTTGTGGAACATACGCTTCCGGTACAGGTTGCCTGTTTCCGCTCTGTGCCGTGACGGCTGAAGAAAGGGAAGAAGAAGTCCTTCTCCCCTGTGTCTGAGCTACAGGGGTTACAGGTTTCGTCTGTAGCGGGGAGACCGCAGGCTCCGGATCGGGATGTACAACCAGTCCGGGAGGCAACGGAGTGCTATCCAACTGATCTGTTACCGGGATCTGCAGGAACCACCATCCGGCCGGAAGTAAAAGCAGCAGGACCGCCGCGGCCACAAAACCCCATGTATAGAACGAACGGGAACGCGACACGGGCGCAAGTTCCTGCTCCAGCCGGTCCCATCCATCCACCGGTAATGGCTCGATAGGATGATCAAGCTTTTCCCGCAATTTCCCTATCCATTTTTCATTCTCTTTCATTCTCTATTCTCTATTCCGGGAGGTTTCGTACAAACGAACGCTTCCCGCTATTTATTATTTCTCTTCTCTGTATGCTCAGTTATCCATGCAACCTGATCCATTCTTTGATCTTCCGGGCCAGTGTACTCTTAGCGCGAAACAACTGAGAAGCTGAAGATTTCTCATGGATACCCAGTAATTCCGCAATTTCTTTGTGTGATTTGTCTTCAAAGACATACAAGTTAAACACCGTACGATACCCCGCAGGGAGTTCATTGATAAACTGCATCAACACGTGTTCCGGCACTCTTTCTACTTCTGCCTCGGCGGGTTCCTCACAGAGCTCCGGACTGTTTTCCAGAGCCGAAGCCTGGCTCATGACATCCTGCTTACGCAGGTATTGCAAAGCGGTATTCATCATGATACGTTCCATCCATGCCCTCAATGACCCTTCGCCCCGCCACGTAAACTTGTCAAAAGAATGATAGATCTTAATAAATCCGTTGTGCATCAGATCCTCTGCCGTTTCACGATCCGGAGAATAGCGAAGACATATACCCAACATCCGTCCGGCATACTGCTGATAGAGGATTTTACGGGAAAGGTTATCCCCTCTCCTGCATCCTTCCGACAGTTCTATTTCTCCCATTGTCTGACTCACGCGTGTTTACTTTTATAAATGCGACAAAAATAAAAATACTGCACTGAAACGACAACAAGTGACAGTCTTTAAATTCTTTAACATTTAACTACGCAATATTCCTTTTTATACTGCGTTTTTCGGGTACAAAGGAATACAAATAGTAAAAATGATAAAGCTATATATGATGAAAAAATTAAAATACATGTTATGGGGTCTGTGTCTGCTGGCAACCACCCCTTTCTTCACTTCCTGTCTGGATGATAAGGAAGATCTGACTTACGGCATATCTTCCGAAATGCAGCTCTCTACTGTCCGGCTGCTGGATAATGACAAACTCTATTTTGAATTTGACGATGGAAACACCCTCTATCCCAATGACGGATCTGTATTACGCAACTACGACGCGCAGGACGGACAACGGGTATTTGTATACTACAACCTGCTGGAAGAAAAGGTAGAGGGATATACCTATCACGGAGACATACGTCTGATCCAGGACATTCTCACCAAACAGATCATCCCGCTGACAGAAGAGACCGAAGACAGTATCGGCGACGATCGCATCAATGTGGTAGAAATGCTGATTGCCGGAGGTTACCTGAACCTGTCCTTCCAGTACTACGGTACCCATACGGAGGATAACAAACACATGCTCAATCTGGTACAGAACGAAACGATCGAATATCCGGAAAGCGACTATATCCCGCTGGAGTTCCGTCACAACGCGTACGACGATTATCCTTCGTGTATAGGATGGGGATATGTATGTTTCAACCTGGAGTCCATTGAAGAACTCATAGAAGAAAAGAAAGGACTGGAGATACGGATCCGTACCATCAACGATGGTATCATCTATGAACGTATAGATTTCAAAAAGAATTCCCGGTCTGCATGGAACTCTTCCATGCACATCGAATCATCTGTTAACTCATCCCATACCATTAAGTGATTAATAAATTATGTTACACTTACAAAGAGCGACATTGTGAAACGTCGCTCTTTGTATATACTACGCGTCAGACTAAATACTGAGTGGGTTGCAGATGAAGCATGCTCGTTGGAAGAGCGTGCCGGATTTCCTCTGAAAGAGCAGCGATCAGCCGCCGACGCATATAATCTGCCGAATGAGCCAGGAAGATCCGACGCGTAGGGGTAGGGATAGCGAAAGGACGTACCAACTGTTTCTGCTCTTCTGTCAATTGCAGGACAGCAAGTTCGGGAATAAAGGTGATCCCCTCTCCCGACTCCACCATTCGCATAAAGGTCTCCATACTCCCCAGACGATAAGCAGTCTGGCTGAACCGGGCTCCCTCCATCTGACAGAACCGCAACAGTTGATCCCGGAAACAATGCCCTTCATCCAGCAGCCACAACTTCCGGTCTGTCAGATCGGAAGTGCGCAGAACCGACTTCTCGAAAAGAGATTCATTCCGGGAAACATACCCGTAGAACGCATCGTAACAAACCATTTCGCCGGAAAGCCACTCTTCCGATGGTTGCTCCGCGATCAGTGCCGCATCGACCTCCCCGGTCAGCAGGGCCTGTTTGGCTTCACGTGTCTTCAGTTCAGAAACATGTAACTCCAGAGAAGGATGACGGACAGAAAGCGCGGACAAGAACCGTGGCAACAGATAAGGCGCGATGGTGGGTAGGACAGCCAGACGGAAAACGCCGGAAAGCGTGGTTTTTTCTTCTTCAATAATGTCTGACATCCGGCGGGCATCTGCCAGGACTACATGTGCCTGCTTCACTATTTTCTCACCAATGGCAGTCGGAACAAGGGGCTGACAAGTGCGATCGAACAATTTCACACCAAGCTCATCTTCCAGTTTCTGGATCATTGTACTTAGGGTAGGTTGTGTCACGTGGCAATGCTCAGCTGCCTTAGCAAAATGACGAAAACGATCCAACGCAAGTATATATTCAAGTTGTTGTAGGGTCATAAGCAAAATTTTGTTCCATACAAAGATAATAAATTCACTCCGGACTTTCCTGTATCATCTGTACATATAACCTCCTATAAAACATAGATTCACTCTATTTATCCAAATTCTACACTCCATTCCTGACAAACCGGACACAGGGTTTTCGCAAGACTCAAATCTATCTTCTGAGCGTAGAAAAAAGAGAGAAATCCGGTAATTCTCATTCTGATAGTATACTTTTGCAGAAAATTCATATCCGTATATATGACTGATCAGACGTTGAAATACTGGTTCCTGTTTTCCGGAGACCAGTTACTACTTGAGACTAAAGAGGATACATATTCCATTCCCTGTTGCGTATCTGCTCCCGCGGGACTTTCTGCGGAATCTTCTTTTCTTTGCTGCGGCACGCTGGATGGTATTCCGTGTATGACCGGTAGTTTTTCCGCGACAGAGAAGATAACTCCTTCCTATATTCCCATAGGATTAAGAGCCAGTTTCGATCTGCTTCCCATCCGGCAACATCGGTTGGCAGGAAGAGCCTATCAGCTGTATTACTGGGACCGTCACAGCCAGTATTGTCCGCAGTGTGGAAAACCGGTTCACATTGCTGAAGAATATATGAAAAAATGTACAGCGTGTACGTATGAGATCTATCCTGTCATTACGCCCGCGGTGCTGGTGTTGGTACAGAGAGAAGATCGCGTTTTACTGGTCCGTGCTCACAACTTCAAGGGAACTTTCCACAGTTTAGTAGCAGGTTTTCTGGAGGTCGGTGAGTCTCTGGAAGAGTGTGTGGCCAGGGAAGTAAAGGAAGAAACCGGATTATCCATACACAACATACGCTATTTCGGCAGTCAGTCCTGGCCCTATCCCAGTGGAGTGATGATCGGATTCACCGCAACCTATACACATGGGAACATCACCCTGCAAACGGAAGAATTAAGTTCCGGAAGATTCTACACAGCGGACGAATTGCCGGAACTACCGGGAAAGATCAGTTTAGCCAGACAGATGATCGATTGGTGGATAGAAGCACAGCAAACCGGGAACCAATAAGAGCAGGCATTTTCCCCGGACAAGAGAGAGCCTGCCACAAGCCAGCAGAAAAATAGACAAAAGCCTTTTACTGTACAAATCCTGCGCGCGATAGAGAGTGGTCAAATAGTAACCCATCCGAAGTGAAAGGGTTACCAATTTTTAAATTTTGATTACCGGAATCAGCCTGTTTTTAATAGGTTCCTGTAGATACACAAAACAGGTGACCCTGCATAGGATCACCTGTTTTTTTACATTTTCCTCAGTCGGATCAAAGGCCCAGTGAAGCTACCACCGCATCTGCTTTCTCATTCGCCGCTGCATTCGCCGCGTCGTAACAGGCCCGGCAGCCCATTTCACCTTTTACCTCCATATAGAATTTTATTTTAGGTTCCGTACCGGAAGGACGTACGGACACTTTCGTTCCGTCTTCCGTAAAATACTGGAGCACATTAGACGTATCAGGCATATCCAGAGGAGATACATTGCCCGCGGCATCTGTAGCTTTCAGGCTCTGGTAGTCTTTGGTCAGTATCACTTTAGACCCCGCTATCTCCCGGGGCGGGTTGGCGCGGAAATCAACCATCATCTGCTTGATCTCATCTGCCCCGGTCTTACCCAGTTTCACCACATTGATGGTTTTCTCCAGAGAGAAACCGTACTCTACATAAATATCCTGCAACAGTTCGAACAGTGTCTTTCCGTTGTCCAATGCCCAGGCGGCAACCTCGGCGATCAGACAGCATCCGGATACCGCGTCCTTGTCACGCGCGAAATCTTCGGCAAGGAAACCGAAGCTCTCCTCACCACCTCCGATGTATTTTTTCACTCCCTCACTCAGACGGATCTCACGCGCGATCCATTTGAAACCGGTGTAACAGTCACGCATTTCGATGTGGTTCTTGTCGGCGATGACCTTGATAAGTTCCGTAGTCACGATGGTCTTTACGACAAACTCTTTACCGGTCATTTTACCCAGTTTCTCATACTGTGTAATGATATAATACAGATACATCAGGCAAGTCTGATTGCCATTGATCAGTACCCATTCTCCTTTATCATTTTTACAGGCAATACCTACGCGATCCGCGTCCGGGTCAGAAGCCATCACCATATCCGCGTCTATTTCCTTCGCTAAGTTCAGAGCCAGTGTAAGTGCCTCCGCGTTCTCAGGATTGGGAGAAACCACCGTCGGGAAATCTCCGCTGCGGACCATCTGCTGGGGCATGGTATGTACATTTTCAAAGCCCCACATCTTCAGCGCGCGCGGGATCAGTATCATACCGGTCCCATGTATCGGCGTATAGACGATCTTCATATCTTTGTGACGGGCAATAGCTTCCGGATCAATAGAAACAGTTTTCACCTTATCCAGATAGATGCTATCTATGTCTTCTCCGATGATCCGGATCAGTTCTTTATTGCCTTCGAACTTGATATCCGCAGCCGTAGTCACCTTGTTCACTTCATCAATGATGCCGGTATCGTGCGGGGCCAGCACCTGCGCCCCATCGTCCCAGTATGCTTTATAGCCATTGTATTCTTTCGGATTGTGAGAAGCAGTCACCATCACCCCACTCTGACACCCCAGATGCCGGATGGCAAAAGAGATCTCAGGGGTAGGACGCATATCATCAAACAGGTATACTTTGATACCATTGGCAGAGAATATATTCGCGGAGATCTCCGCGAACAGCCGACTGTTGTTGCGGCAATCATACCCTATGACCACAGAGATCTGTGGCAGATCCTTGAAATTCCGGTTGAGATAGTTAGACAATCCCTGAGTGGCAGCACCCACAGTGTATATATTCATACGGTTGCTGCCTACTCCCATGATGCCCCGCAGACCACCGGTACCAAACTCCAGATCCTGGTAAAAACTTTCGATCAGTTCGGTTTTATCGTCGTTATCCAGCATTCGCCTTACTTCTGCCTGAGTTTCGGCATCGTATGCCGGGGTAAGCCACTTCTGGGCTTTCTCAGTAACCTGCTTAATCAGTTCCTGATTTTCCATATTCTAACTTCAATTTATAGGTTAATGTTGTTGTCAAGCTATCACGAGTTGACAAATGTAAAAATATAACTTCACAAATCCTATATTTTAGAAAAATAAATTAAAATTCCCGCGAAAGACAAGCGTATGTGTCAGTAACAGGAATCTCTTCCGCGGGATTTGCCCCGATACATCCTAACATACTGATTGATAATTTATTGACTCAATACAAAGCTTATTCATTCACTTTGTAACGATCTCCTGTCTGACGAACGTATTCGCGAAGGAACTCTTCCGGATATCCGGGACGGATGACCGGAGCGGGCTGACCGATACTGTTACGTTCGAACTGACCATTCTTGACACGCTTTACCACGCCGTCGTTGTATTTCACGATCAGGAATTCTCCCAATCTTTTCCAGGCATCGAACGTAGCCTGTGCCGTCAGATTACTGTAATGAGTCAGAAAAGCTTTAGCCTCTTGCTGATCGTTCTCCCACAACCGCGCGGCAGTCTGTTCTATACCGGCCTGAGCAGTATGGAAAGTTTTTTCCAGTTCTTGCTGCACTTCCCTCACATCATCAATCATCAGGCTATAACGGGGATACACCATATTGGCTACCCAATTGAAGATCCAGAAAGAAGAGTCCCAGGAGAAAGTCAGGTAATCCGCTCCGTTCGGAGCATAGCAACCAGGAACCTTATCCGTACAGCAATAGACAGGAGTAAATACAGTCATATTCGCGTCGTCCAGCCCAAACCACAGCACTCCGCCGATCGCATCCGGACGGTCGGCACGCATCTGCGACACAAACACAAAAGCCGATTGCTGCGTAGAGATCGGTCGTTCATGGAAATACTCTTCTCCGTCTACTTGAAAAGACAACGGGCTCAGCCGGTAAGGAGTGTGGTACAAGCCTGCTCCGAAATCACGGGAGAGATCCAGTGCGGTACCTTCGTAATGATCGCGCATGGCATGTTGCACATCCTGCACGGAAAGCTTCCGGGCAGGTTTCAGGAACAACGGCATCGGTTCGTCGGTCTCACCCCGTACATAAGGCAGGAAATCATCGCCCCGATCGGTGAACATATTGAAATAGCTCCATACCCGTGCTTCACAATAACGACGGGCACCAAAATCCAGCGGAGCATAGGCAGCGGCAAAACTGAACTCTTTGTTCACACCGGTAAAATATCCTTTTTCACGCGCAAAGGAGATCACATCCGACGAGTACATGCAGTTTTCCTTATCGTTCATATCGAACTGATGGATACGCGCCTGGTTGGCATGTGCCGAAATGCAATCATCAGGAATACGTACAGCTACCCACACTGCGCCACGCACACCGGGGCCTTTGCCTATCATTTCCATGATCCAGATCTCATTGGGATCGGCAATGGTGAAAGACTCCCCCCCGCTGCAATAGCCATACTGTTGCACCAGATCAGTCATGATGCGAATCGCTTCACGGGCTGTGCGGGCACGTTGCAGGCCTATATACATCAGACTGCCATAGTCTACAATTCCCAGTGTATCTACCAGTTCCGGACGACCTCCGAAAGTAGTTTCGGCAATAGTCACCTGAAACTCATTGATATTTCCGATCACATTGTAGGTCTGTCGCGCCTGTTCGATCTGGCCAAGGTATTTTCCGGTATCCCACTCATATACATCCAACAGGGTACCTTTCGCATAGGTCGCAGCCGGATAGTGATACAATTCTCCGAACAATCCGTAAGAGTCGGCCGAATAAGAAACGATCGTAGAACCATCTGTAGAAGCGTTCTTACCAACAATCAGGTTGGTACACGCGTCTGTCTGCACAAAAGCCGCCACAGTCAGGGCAGCACAAAGAAAAATACGTCTCATCCTCATGGTTTGTTTCATATAATTAGGGTCATATACTAACATAATATACAGCACGTTACCAGGTAAAAGTCTCCCGCGCTACAGTCACATTCCCACACCGGTCGGTCACGGTGATCTCCACCTCATGCTTCTCTCCTTTCTTCACACGCTCCGGATCAGGCACACAGATCAGTTTATTAGTCATGATCTCCAGACCGAATATCGCGTATTCACCATCGATCGTTCCCCGATAAGAAGCGATGCCCGTCTCCCTCTCTCTTACTCTGAAGGCGATCTCCCCCTTTTTAGCCCAGCTGCCGGGCTCTACCGCAGTCACTTCGGGAGGAATGGTATCCAGGGCCACAGTATAGGTGCCCAGTTCCCGGATACGGGCATGCATGAAACCATTCTCATAGCTTCCTCCTACACTGCTCATCCTTCCCTTTCCATATACACGGGCTACATAATATTTGGTACTATCGGCTACCGGCATATTTCTCAGTCCGATAGACAGGTCGCAATAATCATGCAGATAAACGGTCTGATCATGCAGCTGGTAAGTGAACGCCACATCGTCTGCCTCTCCCCGGAGTTGATAGTTCAGATATACATTGTCATACAACAATCCTTTGGGAATGATCAGCGACATGCCCAGATCGTGCAGGTAGTTGACCCGGTCCCAGGTAAAAATATGCTTGTCTTTATATCGCAACGAAGGGATAGGCTGTTTTTTACCCCGGACCACAAACGTATACCGGGCGGTGTTGCCGTACCGGTCTTTCAGGATATATTCAAACTTATAATCACGCTCTTCATCAATCGTCACCCAACCCCGCTCTTCATTGGCGGGATGCAGCATACGCAGGGTATTGCCCGGATCTTTGAATGACTTCATATATCCCGAATAGGCCCAGGAGTTGATCATGCGGTTCTCATACTGCGAAAAACGATCGACTACACTGCGGAAAACCTCCTGACCATCTACAGACAATATGACGGTATGTACACCGTACTTATTGGATGTCTGGTCCATATAATCAAAAGCCTTGATCCCCGCGGCAATCTTTCCCCAGGCTTCAATATTTTTTTTCTGATCCACAGGATAACTTTTCGGCCCTTGTCTGCCATCTACGACTCCCTCTCCGGGATAGGCCCACAGCATATACGCGTCTGCACGGGGAGGTTTAGTATCCCGGATGCGTTTCATGAAGAAAGGGAGCGGATCTATATAGTCATCTGTGGCACTTTCAAACATATCCAGGTGCAGATGCGGCCCGAATGAATAACCGGTATTGCCACTCCAGGCTATCTGCTCTCCTTTACGCACCGGATATTCGCCCGGCTCAGGCACGATCTCTACTTCCCAACTTTCCTGTTCGTACTGGAGGGCCTCTACACGCCCGGCGATCGGAGCAACAAATCCGGAAAGATGACGATTGATCGTCCAGTACCCGGTGTCGTAGGTAACATCCAGTACATACCCGGAACCATGTGTCACACGGACACGGGAGATGTAGCCATCGGCCAGGGCAAGGACTTTCTTTCCGGAAACTCCGTCCGTTTTGAAATCCAGACCTCCGTGAAAATGATTGGCACGGATCTCGCCGAAGTTACCACTCAGAGTCAACGGAAAATCAAAAGGAGGTCCAAATACAACCTCGGGGGGGTCCTGAGCCAGGAGATTCCCGCCCAGGAAAACTATGATAAATAAAAGACAGTTCCTTAACATATACTTGCTTTTTGACGATAGCAGGCAAAATTACACCTTTATTACTACAAATAAAAGGAACCCGAAGTAATTTTTTATGCCTGTTTTCCACTGCCGGCCAACTGTTTCATCCTTCATAAAAAAGAATTAGCATTCGTCTGATAAATGATTCCATTTTCCTGTTTGACAGTCATCAGACTTACAATTGGAAACATTTCTAAAAAATGCATATATTCCGAAATAAAAATCATCCGATGAATGACAATGAAAAAAGAAAATATGTATCTTGCGGCCTGTTTAACCCCCTAAATGAAGAGCCATATGATAATTGGAGTTCCTAAAGAGATCAAGAACAATGAAAACCGTGTAGGGATGACCCCTGCCGGTGTAGCAGAGCTTATCAAAAAAAGTCATACCGTTTATATCCAGCACCTGGCCGGCAGCAACAGTGGATTTTCCGATGAGGCTTATACAGCCGCTGGCGCACAGATCTTACCTACTATTGAAGAGATATACGCCCGGGCAGAGATGATCGTGAAAGTCAAAGAGCCGATCGCGCCTGAATATCCGCTGATCCGCAAAGGGCAGCTTTTATTTACCTATTTTCATTTTGCTTCGGATCGTGTACTCACAGAAGCAATGATAGCAACCGGAGCCATTTGTCTGGCATACGAAACCGTAGAAAAACCAGACCGGTCTCTTCCTCTGCTTATTCCCATGAGTGAAGTGGCAGGACGTATGTCTACCCAGGAAGGAGCCCGTTTCTTAGAGAAACCGCAGGGAGGAAAAGGTATCCTGCTGGGTGGAGTACCCGGAGTAAAACCTGCCAAAGTACTGATCCTGGGAGGAGGAGTGGTAGGTACACATGCCGCGCTCATGGCTGCCGGATTGGGCGCGGAAGTAACAATTACCGATATATCTGTTCCGCGGCTGCGCTACCTGAGCGAAATACTGCCTAAAAATGTAAAGACCCTCTATTCTTCTCACCACAATATAGAATCGGAATTGCCCGTCACCGATCTGGTCATCGGCTCTGTCCTGATTCCGGGCGACAAAGCTCCTCACCTGATCACTAAAGAAATGCTGAAACGGATGAAACCCGGTACGGTACTGGTGGATGTGGCTATCGACCAGGGAGGATGTTTCGAGACTTCCCATCCGACCACACACAGCGACCCGACCTATGTTGTGGATGGAATTGTACACTATGCCGTGGCTAATATACCCGGGGCAGTACCCTATACATCTACCCTGGCACTGACCAACGCCACTCTACCCTATACCCTGGCACTGGCAGACAAAGGATGGCAAAACGCCTGCCGGGAAGATGCTTCTCTGGCACTGGGACTGAATGTGGTGGAAGGAAAAGTCACATACAAAGCGGTGGCCGATGTATTCGGACTTCCTTATGAACCTGCTGTTTACTGAATGAAAAGAAACATAGTACAGTCATAGAAAAAGGACTGTCGCAACGGATCTGTATCCCTAAAGTTGGTTGATCCACTATTGGCATACAGATCCGTTCCCCATAAGGGATATACCAGTAGCCCCGCCTGCAACGACCTGGGGAAAAACGATAGTAAAGCCACAGGAAAGCGTAACGTGAGTCTACACAGGGCACGAAACAGTCAACCCTGGCCCAACGTGCGACGCAGTCAAAAAGTGAAGGCTATCCGATCAGAAAGTATCCTGATAAGCAATCTTTGTCAGGTTGAACTTCCTGTTACTGCTCACCTGGGGTAATTTTGTATCCCTTCACTGACGTTCCGCTATCCGAAGGCAACCCCGGACTATGACCATATCTCCTTCAAAGAGTCCAGGTAGGGGAGACTGTAAGATAGCGTAATAACAGCTGGGTATCACTTACAGATAGCAGGCGAAGGGTTGTCATAGTAACAGGCTTGCACAGATCCGGGAACCAGAAAACAGGAAATATAAAAACGGCTGATCTCTCTGCCCGATGGATGTGCCTGAAAAGATTACACACAGCATACGTTTCCATTTGTAGCTTACTGTAACTTACAATCCGTCATTCAGAGTGTACCCCTTCTCACTGAAAACTTATAACTTACCACTTACGATCTGTAGTTTTCTCCACACATACATGATACTTCTCAGATCACCTCTTTAGCTTTTGTAGCTAATAAAACATAAATCTTCTATCCGGATCCGTAGAAACGGTTTTTTAGAGTGAATGTCGCCTGAACCAATTTCTTCCTCCTATTGTTGTATGAAAACGAAATAAGTTTTTATTCACTAATAAATGAGTATGGAAAATAAGAAGCAACAATCTCCGGAGTTGAATCCTCAGGAGTCACCCAAAGAGATGCCACAAAGAAAGCCTAATGAAGTTCCGGATATGCCCGGACAGGAAAAACCCAATCAGCAACCAGAAGAACCAACTGCCAAAAAATGGAGCGATATTTCTGATCCGGATATCTCAGAGGGGGTTTGCTGACCAAGAACTCCACACGTATATCCAGTCAGAAATACAGCATTTGCTGAGACTTTACAACACATGATCAGCGAGTTTAACTAACTCATGTGTACAGCTTGTTCCTTTTCGCTATGTATCTATATAATAAGATCATAGCGAAAAGGAATATGCGTCTGTACGTTTTCTTTTTTCTTATTATCCTGGATGATACACCATGCCTTCGCGCGGTCGGCGACCCGATTCATCACCGGAGAATCTACCCTTTCTGCTGCCGGAGAACTTTTATCAGGTGACGCGCAATTCGATAATTAGCAAAAAAAGAAAAGATTTTCCGAACGATCCTGGAGACAGGATTTCTATAGGTAATTACCGCGCCTATCTCCGCGCGGTCCACATTATCCCAGGATAGTTTCACAGGAAAGAAAGAGATCGCGCCAGCTATAGTTCTCTCTTCCGCGTCCAACGTAACCTTTGCGGTAAAAGCTCCGGCTTCCGGAAAATGGTATCAGGTTTTTCAGAAAAATAAGATATTTATCAATCTCTTTTCCTCTCATTTCAATGAAGCCTTCCTTTTTTTCAGGAAAAACTGATCTGTAAGCCGATGATCCTCTCTTTACTTTTTAAATAAGTTTTTATGATACACAGAACCGGACAAACTCCCGATTTTGTCAGGTCGGGTTTACAATCTGCAGGAATAGGTTCGCAGGAAAACTCTGTATTCATAAAAAAGTAATAATTACTGCGTTGCAGAAGTGAGGAAAACCGTTAACTTTGTAGGCGATTTAAAACACGGTTACGTAATATATAGTTTAATCACCAAAAAAAGAGTTAATTATGACTTATTCACACGAAGTGGAACACATGTGTGTTGTGAAAAAGGGTCCGAACCATGGGCCTGCTCCTATACCCGAAGAAGGCAGATGGGTAAAATCCAAAGAAATTGTTGATATTTCCGGTCTGACACACGGTGTGGGTTGGTGTGCTCCTCAGCAGGGTGCCTGTAAGCTTACGCTGAACGTAAAAGAGGGGATCATCCAGGAGGCACTGATCGAAACCATCGGATGTTCGGGTATGACACACTCCGCAGCTATGGCCTCGGAGATCCTTCCGGGAAAAACGATCCTTGAAGCATTGAATACAGACCTTGTATGTGACGCGATCAATACAGCTATGCGCGAACTTTTCCTGCAAATCGTATATGGCCGCACTCAGTCGGCCTTTTCGGAAGACGGACTGCCTGTGGGTGCCGGTCTGGAAGACCTGGGTAAAGGTCTGCGCAGTCAGGTGGGTACCATGTATGGTACACTGGCCAAAGGTCCTCGTTACCTGGAAATGGCAGAAGGTTACATCAGCCGCATTGCCCTTGACAAAAACGATGAGATCTGCGGATATGAATTTATTCATATGGGTAAATTCATGGATGAGATTAAAAAGGGAACCGATGCGAATGAAGCATTGAAAAAAGTAACCGGTACATACGGACGTTTTACCGAAGAGACCGGTGCTGTTACATTCATTGATCCACGTCACGACTAATTATAAGGAGGAAATACAAAATGGCATTATTTGAAAGTTACGATCGTCGTATCGAAAAAGTGAACGCGGCATTAAACGCTAATGGAATCGCAAGCCTCGAAGAAGCAAAAGCTATCTGCGACGCTGTAGGTATAGATCCTTATAAAACGTGTGAAGAGACCCAGCCTATCTGCTTTGAAAACGCCAAATGGGCATACGTCGCAGGGGCTGCTATCGCCATCAAAAAAGGTTGTAAAGTAGCTGCCGACGCAGCCGAAGCGATCGGTATCGGGTTGCAGGCTTTCTGTATCCCCGGATCAGTAGCCGAAGACCGCAAAGTAGGTATCGGACACGGAAATCTCGCTGCGCGTCTGCTGCGTGAAGAGACCAAATGTTTTGCCTTCCTGGCCGGACACGAATCATTTGCTGCCGCCGAAGGTGCTATCAAGATCGCAGCCAAAGCAGACAAAGTTCGTAAAGAGCCGCTTCGCTGCATCCTGAATGGTCTGGGTAAAGACGCGGCACAGATCATCTCGCGTATCAACGGATTCACCTATGTACAGACTGAATTCGACTATTTCACAGGAGAATTGAAAGTGGTCCGTGAGATCGCGTATTCCGAAGGAGAACGTGCCAAAGTAAAATGCTACGGCGCGGACGATGTACGCGAAGGGGTAGCTATCATGCGCAAAGAGGGTGTAGATGTATCTATCACAGGTAACTCTACCAACCCGACCCGTTTCCAGCACCCGGTAGCCGGTACTTACAAAAAAGAATGTCTCGAAACCGGCAAACAGTACTTCTCTGTGGCTTCCGGCGGTGGTACAGGACGTACCCTACATCCGGATAACATAGCTGCCGGCCCGGCTTCTTACGGTATGACCGACACGATGGGACGTATGCACGGTGATGCTCAGTTCGCAGGGTCCTCATCGGTTCCCGCCCATGTGGAGATGATGGGATTCCTTGGTATGGGCAACAACCCTATGGTAGGTGCTACTGTAGCCGTTGCCGTAGACATTGCTACTGCTCTGAACAAATAAGCTCAAAAATTACATACTTAATTTTACGAAAAGCCTGTGTCTATATCACACAGGCTTTTCTATGCAATCTACACAAATGATCCTGAACAAATAGAGGCCGACGGGTTTATTATATATACTGGTATTCCTATAGAAACAGCCATCATGAAAAATAGAATTACTCCCGATCAGATCACTCAATTAGAACCCGGACAGATTTTTGTCTTTGGAAGTAACGGATCAGGATATCACGGCGGCGGTGCAGCCCGGCTGGCTTTTATGAAATGGGGTGCCCAATGGGGAAAAGGCACCGGATTGTATGGAAGGACATATGCCATCCCAACCATGCAGGGAGGAGTAGAAACCATCCGTCCTTATGTAGACGAATTCATTGATTTCGCGCGCAACCATCCGGAACTGACCTTTCTGGTAACAGAAATCGGATGCGGGATCGCAGGATTCACTCCGCAACAAATGGCTCCTCTTTTTATCAAAGCGACAAACGAAAGCAACATCTGGTTGCCACGTCGTTTCTGGGAAGTATTGCAAACCAGATAATACCCACTATCAGGATCGGAAAGTCGTCCGGAGTATCACCCCTGCCTGTAAATAAGAAAAATCATTTTCTTCCTTGAACAGAGTTTATTATCTTTGTTCCATTATTCATTTATATACATCCTTATGATGCGTATTCTTGTAGTCGAAGATGAACAGCGCGTAGCAGAGCTCCTGCAACGTGGCTTAGAAGAGACAGGATACCAGGTAAGTCTGGCCTACGACGGACAAATGGGATTGCGCCTGTTCCGCAGCGGAGAATACCAATTGGTCATTTCCGATATTGTCCTTCCCAAAATGGATGGCTTCGAACTATGTAAAGAGATCCGGCAGGTAAATACAAAAATCCCGATCCTGATGCTTACCGCGCTGGGAACTACCGACGACAAGTTGGAAGGATTTGATGCCGGAGCAGATGATTATATGGTGAAGCCGTTTGATTTCCGCGAACTGGATGCCCGCATCCGTGTACTCCTCAAACGCAGGGATCCGGAAGCTACAGACAACACACCCAGAGAGCTCACATACGCCGACTTAAAGATCGACCTGCTCAGCAAAAGTGTCTACAGAGGAGAACACGCCATACACCTCTCTCCGAAAGAGTACAACCTGTTGGTATATATGGCGGAAAATCCGGAGCGAGTGCTCTCGCGCATGGAGATAGCGGATAAAGTATGGAACACCCATTTCGATACCGGGACCAACTTTATAGATGTGTATATCAATTACCTCAGAAAAAGATCGATAAGAACTTTCCGGTAAAACTGATCCATACCAAGCCGGGCATGGGCTTCATATTCAAAACAGAAGAATGAAAATACGCACCCGCCTTACGTTACGCTACAGTTGTGTCACCGCCACGGTGCTCCTGCTGTTGGTACTGTTTATCTACTGGTTTTCGGAACGTAACCGGAGTAACGAATTTTTTCGTGACCTCAAAAAGAAGCCATTACCAAAGCTCATCTCTTTCTCGAAAATCGCGTAGACGCGGAGACGATGCAATCCATTTACCTCAACAACAGAGAATTCATAGACGAGGTAGAAGTGGCTATCTATGATACCGCTTTCCATCTTCTCTACCACGATGCCAAACAGATAGACATCGTGAAAGAGACACCTGAGATGATCCGACGCATTCAGGAAGAAAAGTCTATAGAATTTTACCAGGAAGAATACCAGGTAGTAGGCCTGCTCTATCCTTATCAGGACCGTTTCTATATCCTGACAGCCGCTGCCTACGACGGATACGGCCGCAACAAACAGGATTCTCTGCGTACCATGCTGATCATACTTTCCCTGATCGGGCTGATAGGGATCATCGTAGTAGGATATCTCTTATCACGTAGTGCCCTGGCTCCTGTATCGGATATGGTCCGGGAAGTAGAAGCGATCACAGCCTCTAACCTGGACAACCGGGTAGCAGTAAAAAGAGAACAGGACGAACTGGGTGAACTGGCTATTACCTTCAATCATATGCTGGACCGTCTGGAAAACTCTTTTGAAGCCCAAAAGATGTTTGTCAGCAATGTATCCCACGAACTGAGAACTCCCATGGCCGCCCTGACTGCCGAGCTGGAACTGGCATTGCTCAAAGAACGTACTCAGGAAGAATACAGATCGGCCATCAGGCACGCGCTGGAAGATACCCACCAGCTCAAACAGCTGACGGAGGGCCTGCTCAACTTGGCCAAAGCAGACTATCTTCCGGAACGCATAGCCATGCAACACGTCCGGTTGGACGAACTCCTGCTGGATGCCTGCGAACTGGTATTGAAAGCGCATCCCGAATATACGATAGAGCTGCTTTTTGAAGAAGAGTCCGACGACGATTCCCTGATCACGGTATGGGGCAACAGTTATCTGCTGACAACTGCTTTCCTTAACCTGATGGAAAATAACTGCAAATTCTCGGAAAACAAGACCTCTACCGTACGCATCACTTTCTGGCAGGGCAAAGCGATCATACGCCTGTCCGATACAGGAATAGGGATCCCTGCCGAAGATCTGAAACAGATCTTCTCCCCTTTCCACCGGGGTAGCAACCGTCAATACGCCCAGGGACACGGCATAGGGATGGCACTCACACATAAAGTCATACTGTTGCACAAAGGAACCATACATGTAGATTCACAACCCGGCGAAGGTACTGTCTATATATTGGAATTTCCTCACATCTGATCCCAGTCTGTAACCACAGGATATACAGCATATAGCCGTCAGACTATGTGATATACAAAGAGGATCGATTTATTTTCTCAAACCCATTTGTCATTAAACAGGGTCATTTACTGACTTTATGATCATTTTTTTGCAGGTTTCTCTTTTCTTTACTTCACGATACAAAGAGTAAATAGAGACATAAAATGTATAAAGACAGTATATATATTCCATTTTCCGTATTCAGATACATAAATTATACACTTTTTAACCCGGTTAAGTTTCGGAAGTTGAGCGGTCAAACTCCCGGAATGTACCGCTCTACTTCCGGATCTTGACAGGTATAACTTCATACCCTCACGCAGAAAGAACAAAAATTGTAAATATAAGCGATTCTGTGAGCTAAAATCAGAAGATCCATAGGTATTTTTACAGCAACAGAAATTATCTCTATCAACCGCAAAGCATAGCAAATTATCAGTAAAACAGATATTAATCCGTCACTTTCATGTATATAGAGACACAGCTATGACAGAAAGGATTTTTCTAAGCCATCAGGATTTGCTTATTTTTTCCTGTTCCAATCCAGACCTGAACGAAAGCAATTCTCGCGATCCGAATAATCAGATTGTCATTTTGATACATACAGAAAAGAGAGTATGTACCTGTTCAGATAAACTTCTAATTGTTTTCTAATACTACTCTAACTATACTCTAACGCTTTTTTGAAAAAGCGAGAACTAATTTTGCCACATCGCAATCACATACACATAGCATATCTGTGAGTCCATCCTCTACCGATAATCTATGCAACAGGCGATTGCCACCACCCAACAGCAAACATGTATTAAAAGATAAACAGTCATGATCTGGAGAAAAAAAGAAACCGCAACTCACCGGCCTTCAACAGCGAGAAGGTTTTCCTGGCAGCCACTCAATCTCTGGAATCGGTGAATACCTATTTTCAAACGACTTCTCATGGGCTGACCCATGAAGATATAAAAGTGCGCCAGCGTCTGTACGGAACCAACGAGATCATACACGAACAGAAACAAAATCCGATCCTTATGTTCTGCAAGGCCTTCATCAATCCTTTTATCGGAGTACTCATGGCGCTTGTAATGGTCTCCTTAGTCATCGATGTACTGATGGTTACTCCCGAAGAGCGGGAGTGGACCAGCATAGTAGTCATCACGATCATGGTACTGTTGAGTGTCATCCTGCGCTTCACACAAGAGTGGCGTTCGGGAAAAGCCTCCGAAACCCTTAAGAAAATGGTAAAGAACACAGCCAGTGTGTATCGCGACGATAGTCTGAGCAGTCGTGAAGTAAACATTACGGAACTTGTTCCTGGCGATGTGGTTTATCTCTCCGCCGGTGATATGGTACCCGCCGACATGCGGATCATTGAATCGAAAGACCTGTTTGTGAGCCAGTCTTCTCTAACGGGAGAATCAGATGCCATTGAAAAGCAACCGGTCTTACAGCGGAAAGGAGTACGTAGCGGCAGTGTACTGGAATTGGACAACATCTGCTTCATGGGTTCAAATATCGTGAGTGGGGCAGCGCGCGGAGTGGTATTTGCTACCGGAAAACATACCTACCTGGGCACCATTGCCAGGAGTATTGCAGGAGTACGCGCGCAGACAGCGTTTGATAAAGGGATCAGTAACGTCAGTCTGCTGTTGATCCGTTTTATGCTGGTGATGGTGCCTTTTGTCTTCTTAGTCAACGGCATCACCAAAGGAGATTGGTTCGAAGCCTTCATCTTTGCCGTATCCGTAGCAGTGGGCCTTACTCCGGAGATGCTTCCTATGATCGTGACCGCCAACCTCTCTAAAGGCGCGCTGGTGATGGCACGTAAGAAGACCATAGTAAAAAACCTGAATGCCATACAGAATTTCGGAGCGATGAACATCCTGTGTACAGATAAGACCGGGACACTCACCAGAGATCAGATCATCCTCGAACGCTATATAAACTCCGACGGAAGTCAGGACGACAAGAAACGAGTACTGAGGCATGCTTTCTTCAACAGCTATTTCCAGACCGGTCTCAAAAATCTGATGGATCGCGCTATCCTGTCACACGTTCAGGAACTGGGGATGGAACATCTCAAAGAGACCTATACCAAAATAGATGAGATCCCCTTCGACTTCACCCGCAGGCGTATGTCTGTTATCGTGGAAGACAAACAGGGAAAATGCCAGATCATCACCAAAGGAGCCGTAGAAGAAATGCTTGCGATCTGTACCCATACAGAAGACAACGGAGCAGTATACCGACTTACAGAGGAATTGCGTGAGAAAGCATATAAAATATGTGAGCGTATGAACAGAGAGGGTATGCGCGTATTGGCGGTTGCTCACAAAAGCTGGGTGGGAAAAGAAGAAGAATTCTCTGTAGCGGATGAATCCGAAATGGTACTGATCGGCTACTTAGCTTTTCTGGACCCCCCGAAACCATCGGCAGCTAATGCCATCCATCAATTGCACGAACACGGAGTGGAGGTAAAAGTGCTGTCCGGAGACAATACAGCGGTAGTGAAAACCATTTGCCGACAGGTAGGAGTAAATTCTGCACATACCCTTACCGGAACAGAGATTGAAGCGATGAGCGACGAAGAGTTGAAAGAAAAAGCACTTCTGGTGAAGATCTTTGCCAAACTCACCCCGATGCAGAAAACACGTATTATCACCTTATTACAGGATTCCGGAAATACCGTGGGCTTCCTGGGCGACGGGATCAACGATGCCTCCGCCCTACGCCAGTCCGATGTGGGCATCTCTGTGGATACCGCTGTAGATATAGCCAAAGAAAGCGCGGACATCATCTTGTTGGAAAAAGACCTGATGGTACTGGAAGCCGGAGTGATCGAAGGCAGAAAAACTTTCGGGAATATTATGAAATACATAAAGATGACAGCCAGTTCCAATTTCGGGAATATGTTCAGTGTATTGGCCGCCAGCGCGTTCCTGCCCTTCCTGCCTATGCTTCCGATCCATTTGCTGGTGCAGAACCTGTTGTACGATGTATCGCAAACGACGATTCCATTCGACAGAATGGACCCGGAATACCTGCGTAAACCCCGTCGCTGGGATGCGTCGGATCTCAGCCGGTTCATGATCTGTATAGGCCCCATCAGCTCTATCTTTGATATTGCCCTTTTCTGGGTGATGTGGTATGTATTCGCCTGTAACTCTCCGGAACACCAGGCCCTGTTCCAATCGGGTTGGTTTGTAGAAGGACTGCTGTCGCAGACACTGATCGTGCACATGATACGTACCCGCAAAATTCCTTTTGTACAGAGCCGCGCCTCCTGGCCTGTGACCGGACTCACCATGCTGGTCATGGGAACAGGTATCCTCCTGCCTTTTACAGGCATAGGAAGTTCCATTGGTCTGGTACCCCTGCCGTGGAGCTATTTCCCCTGGCTGATCGGTATCCTGCTCAGTTATTGCATACTGACCCAATTTATCAAAAACCTGTATATAAAACATTTCACCAGATGGCTGTAAAGGAGTCCCGGGATGCTGACCAGGAAGCCTGTGTTTTGCACCACACCCTCGTCTATAGCTATCTGTAGACGAGGGAAAAACCAACTCTTCTGGCCTTTTAGGCAGTTTCCGGAGATTGTCACCTCCTTCGGATAGGTAAAATTCCAAATACGTTCTTAATAATGAGTTTATTCTTTATGGATTTCTGTATCTGTTTTTTGATCTATGTGATCGGATGTATAGGTATGATGTGGAGGCTCAACCGGCACCGCAAACGTCACCCTCGGAAATAGATGCTTTTTCCCGTATTCCTTCCTGCTCTACTCTCCTCGGGTTGGGTATCTCACGCTACTTCACGCACCTATTTTCACAGGTCTGGTCCTGTGTAAAGAGAACTTTCCTGATGTTCTTTTACAAACGTTCCTCTTTTTCAACGGATACAGGATGAGAGGGTACCGGCTGTAACCCTTTTCTCTCTCACTCTATCCGTAGGGCAGCTCTCTGCCGCTGCTCCTATTCAGCATTCCTCTGTTCCCTCTGTTCCGCTACATTTTCCGTCTACCCTTCGGTTTGTTGATACTCCTGCTGATGGATTTTTCCAGCGGTCTGTGTATGCATCAGAGACGCACAGCGAAAAAACAATTCCTCTTGCAGGTATAAAAAGGTACAAAATAGTCTTTTTACATACCACAATAGTCCAAATGGACTTATAACTCCCTTAAATGCGATAATATACACGGCTATTGTTAACGCATCTTAATTACGTTTGTACACAGAATATGATAACCTGATTAAGAAATTAACCTTAGAAAATGATGAAAAGAATTACCCTGCTGCTGTGCATCAGCGTGCTTTCCGCGTATGTATGCGCGCAACTCCCTTTTACCCGTTCGGAAGTAGTACGGGATATGAGGCGTGTGGCAGACTGGCAGATCGCTCACTTCAAAGAAGTTCCGCACGACGAACTGAATTGGGTGAACGCGACTTTCTATCTGGGACTTATCAAATGGGCGGAGATCTCCGAACAAGTGTATAACGACGACTTCTATTACCAATGGATAGAACGGCTGGGTCGCCGCAACTACTGGCAGGTAGATAAAAGAATGTACCACGCGGATGATGTATGTATCTCACAGACCTACCTGGATCTCTACCGCAAATACGGCCGACGGGAAATGATCGTTCCCACCATAGCCCGCACGGAATGGGTAATAGCCAACCCCTCCAAAGGTCCGTTCGAACTGGACTATCGCAAACCGGAAACCGTAGAACGGTGGACCTGGTGCGATGCCCTATTTATGGCTCCTCCCGTATATGCGCGCCTGTACACTATTACCGGCGACAAAAAGTTCCTGCGTTTTATGGATCGCGAATTCAAAGCTACCTATGACTATCTTTTTGATGAAGAAGAAGATCTCTTCTACAGAGACCATCGCTACTTTACCCGGCGCGAAGCCAATGGGGAAAAGGTATTCTGGGGAAGAGGCAACGGATGGGTACTGGGAGGTCTGGTAGAGATGCTGCGTGAATTGCCGAGAGGACACAGATCACGTGATTTTTACGAGAACCTGTTTATCCGCATCAGCAAACGTATCGCACCCCTCCAGGGAGAAGACGGATTCTGGTATGCCAGTCTGCTGGACCCCGACTCCTATCCCTCGCCCGAAACAAGTTGTTCCGGTTTCTTTGTCTACGCCCTGGCCTACGGTATCAATGAAGGATTGCTGGATAAGAATGAATACCTGCCTGTCGTAGAAAAAGGATGGAACGCGCTGGTATCGGCTGTGGAAGAAGATGGCAAACTGGGATGGGTACAGCCGATCGGCGCCGATCCTAAAAAGGTGACACAGGATATGACCGAAGTATACGGTCCGGGAGCCTTCCTGCTGGCCGGAACAGAAGTCTACCAACTGGCAGGAGAAGGAACAGAGACACTCCATTACCTTTCGCCGGAACGCGTACGGCAGATCAAAGCAATGTTGCCCGAACAGCCCCGGGGAATAGGTATAACATACAAGAACAGAGCATATTGGGATGAATTGGCAAAGGGAAAAGCAGCCATAGAGTTGGTAAACGAAGCAGAAAGACTGGACAAAAAAAGTATGCCTCCCTTTGTCGATTCTCTCTATCTGGATCTACTCTCCTCAGGTATACGTCTGCCGGGAGAAGAGATGTTGAAAGCCCGGTTTACATATGTATGGAAACTGGCGTACGCGGAATGCCTGGAGAATAAAAAACGTTTTATCCCTGCCATAGAAAAAGGGATCATTGAGCTATGCCAGCAAAAACCCTGGTCTATCCCGGCCCACGACAGAAGCCTCCGCAACTACCGGGGTACAGATTATTATGTAGACCTGGTAGTGGCTACGGAAGCCAACAGCCTGGCACAGATCGCCTATATGCTGGATGACAAACTCTCTCCGGAAGTGCGGGCACGCATCCAATGTGCCTTGCAGGAGAAAGTCTTCCGTCCCATCCGCAGGTGTATAGAAAAAGACAGTCTCTTCTACTGGTTCACTGTTACCAACAACTGGAACTCCGTATGTCTGGCTGGAGTCACAGGAGCTGCCCTCGCCTCACTGCCTGACAAAGAAGAGCGTGCTTTTTTTACTGCCATAGCTGAGAAATTTCACAGCTATGGCATGGAAGGATACGGAGACGACGGCTATTGCAGTGAAGGAGTCGGTTATTACAACTACGGCTTTAAAGCCTTTATCTTATTAAGAGAACAGATATGCCGGGCTACAGCAGGGAAGATCGATTTTTTCCAGACTCCTAAGTTTGCACGGATTACCCAATATGGAAGAAACATCCAGATTATTGAGAATGTATGTCCGGCATATTCTGATTGCCGCATAGGTTTGTCTCCGGATGCTTCTGTAGTCAATTATTGCGATCAGGCCCTGGGACAGAACAGCACGACCTCCCCAATGAGCGGCATTCCTTCTGAGTTTAATAACCTGTCGCTGAATCTGCCTGAATGCTTTCCTGTTACGGCCTGGGAAATTGAACTGACCCCGGAGATACAGCAAGCGCTGCAAGAGGGAAATGATCCGTTGCGCACCTACTACGCACGGTCCGGAGTAGCCATTGCCCGGCCTCAACCGGGAAGTTCCTGCAGACTGGGTGTGTCTTTCAAAGGAGGGAACAACGCGGAGAATCACAACCACAACGACATCGGCTCCTACACGGTAGTCCTGGGAAAAGAGACCCTGCTGGGTGATCAGGGAGGACCGTTTTCCTATCCGGGCGACTTCTGGGCCGACTACGCCTATGAGAAATACAAATCCAAAGGATCATTGGGCCATCCGGTACCGGCAGTCAACACCCACTGTCAACAGTCCGGAGCCAAAGCCAAAGCAGAGATCTTGCAAAAGCAAGATACTCCTTCCGAAGACCTGTTCGAAATAGATTATACCTCTGCCTATCCGGATCCTGAACTGGAAAGCCTGACGCGTTCTTTTATTTATAACCGCACAGGAGAAGGAAGTTTCATTGTAAACGATACCTTCCGGCGGAGAACCAAAGGAACTTTTGAAACAGCCGTTACCACCCGTGCAGACTGGGAACAAACGGCAGAACAGACACTGGAACTCACGGCGGGAGAAGAAAAACTAAACATACAGATAGAGGCATCCGGCGAGATAGAGTTCACCAGTGAAACCATCGAAGAAAACGCTCCTCCTTATACCCGGATCGGTATACGGCTGAAAAAAGAGACTACTGACGGATACATCCGATTGTATATGCAACCTGTAAACCTATAATATCGTGTAAACGAAAACCGTGTTAACTTATTTTTTCCCTAACCTATCAAACAAAAGAATATCATGAAGAAAAAGAATCAAACCGAAAAACCCCTGCTCAGAAAAAGGGTGTGGCTACTCTTTGCTCTGATGGCAACGACATTCAGCCTGACGGCTTCAGGAAAAGAGAGCCTGCAGGCAGATGGCGCGTATATGACCCAGCAATCAGGAGTTACCATTACCGGAGTGGTTACCGACAACACGGAACCGGTCATCGGTGCCAGTGTACTGGTAAAAGAAAATCAGACCGGAACCATCACCGACTTTGACGGTAATTTCACCCTTACTCATGTACCTCCGGGAGCTACCCTGCAAATCTCTTATATCGGCTACCTCACACAAGAGGTAAAGCTGGGTAGCGAACGTCATCTTCACATTGTCCTGAAAGAAGACAGCCAGACCTTAGACGAAGTAGTGGTGGTCGGCTATGGTACACAGAAGAAAGTAAACCTCACCGGATCTGTCGGACAAATAGATTCTAAAGTGATCGAATCGCGTCCGGTGATGAATGCCACCTCTGCCTTGCAGGGAACCATCCCCAACCTACAGATCCTGCCATCCAGTGGAGACCCCTCCGCGGAAACCACGCTGAATGTACGTGGCACGACTTCTATCAACGGGGGTGGTCCGTTGGTACTGGTAGACGGTGTGGAAATGAGCTTAGATATGATCAATCCGAATGACATAGCCAACGTAACCGTATTAAAAGACGCGGCAGCAGCAGCGATCTATGGAGTACGTGCCGCGTTTGGTGTGGTATTAGTTACTACCAAGACTGCCGGAAGTGACATGAAGACCAATGTATCTTATTCCGGAAGTGTGGCATTTTCACAAGCAACCCGTCTTCCCAAAATGGTAAAGACCAGCTGGGAACATGCCGAATTTGTGAATCTGGCCATAACGAACAGTGGCAGTGGCAATCCCGCTTTCCTTCCCAGTCAGATCGAACGAATGAAAGCCTACGACCAGGATCCTAAAAACAATCCGCAATATGACATTGTCAACGGCAGTTTCGAATTTTACGGATATACCAATTGGGTGAACCGAATGCTGAAAAATCTCACCCCTTCCCACCGCCACAATATAAACATCTCCGGTGGGAACGAAAAGACCAAATTCTATTCTTCCGTCGGCTACCTGAACCAGGAAGGGATCTACAAATACGGAAACGATAATTTCCAACGCTTGAATACACGTCTGAATGTAGACAACCAGACGACTTCCTGGCTCAAACTGGGTGCTAAAGTATTGTATAACTACACGACCAGTTCCACCCCTTTCAAATACAAAGATGAGATCTACTCCATGATGGTCTTTTCCGTGCCGACCAAAATGGCAGACCCTTTTCCCGGAGTAGAAGGATATCCTGAATACGACGCTTACATCGGAACCTATTTCCACGATCAGAATCCCATCTCTATCTTAGACAAAGGTGGACGTACAAAGAATATGACCCATGATGTATGGCTGACCGGGAGTGCGGATCTGACCTTCACCAGACACTGGAAGGCACGGGTAGATTTCACCTACAATCTTAACTATGAGAATATCTCCAATTATAAAAAACCCATTGATATGATGTCTCTGGAGTTTGTACCTTCACGCGGGGATACGAACGGAGACTATTATGAACGTAAAAACATCAACAAAGATTATTATTCTTTCAACGCCTATACCGAATATGAAAACACGTTTGGCGGCAAACACTATCTGAAAGGAATGATGGGGTATAACCAGGAATTGACAAAATACAGTATGTTCCTGGGAAGAAGGTCAGAAATGCTTTCACCGGAATACCCCAGTTTAAGTCTGGGAGTAGGTCAACACTATGTAGAAGAATCCCAGTATGAATGGGCGCTCCGGGGCGCGTTTTTCCGCGTGAATTATATTTATGACAGCCGTTATCTGTTCGAGATCAACGGCCGGTACGACGGTACTTCCCGTTTTCCTTCGGACCACCGTTTCGTATTCCTGCCCTCTTTCTCCGCGGCCTGGCGTATATCCGAAGAGGCCTTTATGGCGCCTGCCCGTAACTGGCTGGATAATCTGAAACTACGTGCTTCCTACGGTGTATTAGGGAATCAGATGCTGACTGCCACAAGTTGGGCAAACAACAGGAAATACTATACGTATGTTCCTATCATGGAGTCAGATATGGCCAACTACTGGCTTTTCTCAGGAGACGGTAAATCTCCTTACATCAAACCTCCCTATCTGATTACCACCGACCTGACCTGGGAAAAATCCGCAACGGTAAATGCCGGGATCGATCTCACCTTATTTGACCAGCGTCTGGATATGTCATTCGACTGGTATCAACGTACTACGTCGGATATGTTGATGATGAAAAAATACCCCAGTACCCTGGGAGCTACCGCGCCTCCTAAAAATGCCGCCGAACTACGGACCAGAGGCTGGGAGTTTATCGTAAAATGGGGCGACCGGATCGGTAAGAACTTCCGTTACGACCTTTCATTCATGTTATCGGATTCACAGGCAGAGATCACCAAATACGACAATGAGTCCGGGAATATCGACGATTACTACGTAGGGAAAAAATACGGAGACATCTGGGGATATGTAACAGAACGTCTCTTTACCAAAGATGATTTTGACATAGATGCTAATGGCAACTATACATTCAAGCAGGGTATACCCAATCAGGACGGAGTAGGATCAAGCTGGGGTCCCGGAGATATCAAATACAAAAATCTGGATAACGACGATCAGATCAGTCCGGGCAGCCGTACCTTAGACGATCACGGTGATCTGAAAGTGATCGGTAATACCACTCCCCGTTACCAGTACGGATTCACCGCCAATCTCACCTACAAAGATGTATGGGTAAATATGTTTTTCCAGGGGATAGGCAAGCGCGACTTCTGGCCATCCAGTTTGCAATGGTGGCCTGCTCCCACACAATATTACAACACCCAAGTATGGTTTAAAAATGATTCATGGACCGAAGAAAATCCCAATGCCTATTTCCACCGTCCCAAAGCCAATCATTACAATTGGGACCGTCCGCAGACCCGTTACCTTCAGAACGCAGCTTATCTGCGTATGAAAAACCTGACCATAGGCTATAACATACCCCGTACCGTACTCCATCGCATCGGCATTACGCAGGCCTCTGTGTATGTAAGCGGAGAAAACCTGCTCACCTTTACCCCCATGAAAGGTGCCATAGATCCGGAAGCTGTAGAGAAAAAAGGACAAATGGTATATCCTTTCCAGAAAACGTACTCATTTGGCATCAATTTAACCTTCTAAAACCATAAGAAATGAAAAAGAACATATTATACCTGATTCCCTGGTCGTTCTGTATGTGGATAGGGATCACATCGTGCAACGACTCTTTCCTGGACAGACAACCCATTACAGATATTACGGACCCTGTCTATTGGAAAACAAAGAATGACCTTGAATTATTTGCAAATGGTATTTACGAACAAGCTGCCAGCAATAGTAAATTTGATTTTATGCTGGGACATACCCACGATGCCTGGGCAAGTAATACCCATGCGGCCTTCTGGTGGGATGTGATGACAGACAATTTCGTCTCCAAAAGCACCAATCACTCCTGGGCTGCCCGGATAGCGGCAGGACAGAATACCATCCCATCCACAGAGACACTGGAACGCGGTACCTGGCAATAGGAAGTAGCACTTTATTGTAATACCCTCATTCAGAACTACAACCAGGTGGAAGGGATCCCTCAGGAGGAAAAAAATTACTATGCCGGAGAGGCTTATTTCTTCCGGGCATGGTTCTATTACGACAAAGTGCAGAAGTACGGAGATGTACCCTGGATCAATGCTCCTCTGAATACGGATTCGGAAGAACTCTATAAAGCCCGTGACAAAAGAGAGGTGATCATGGATTCGATCCTGAATGATATAGATCGCGCCATTGACTATCTGCCTGTAAAATGGAGCGATAAAGAGGGGCGGGTAGACCAGGGCGTTGCTCTGGCACTTAAGTCACGTATGTGTTTGTATGAAGGGACTTACCGCACCTATCACGGGATGTCAGACAGCAGGAAATTCCTGGAAGCATGTGTGGATGCCTCGGAAAAACTCATCGCGCTGAACAGGTACGATATTTATACCACCGGTAATCCAGAAAAAGACTACGCTACCCTGTTTATCAGCGAAGACCTTGGCGACAACGAAGAGATCATCTTTTACCGGAAATATACGACCGGTATTTTAGGCCATCGTCTTTGCGGATACCTGGTACAGTCCGGAACCGGAGCTACCAGAGACTTTGTGGAAGACTTTCTGTGCCTGGAAAACGGAAAAGCTCTGCCGCTGCAACTGACCCAGCGATACCAGAACGATGAATACGAACCTGTGGGGGGACTTTCAGCTAAAAAACGTGTTCAAAGATCGTGACCCACGGATCGCTCAGATCATTCTCAATCCCGAACAATCCAAAGAAATATTATACAACAGGGATCAGTACGAATTTCCCCGTATAGCAGGCATGACAGGCTGGGAATCAGCCACCGGATACCATGTGATCAAATACTACGAAAGATCGCAGGATGCCAAAGGATACGGAAATGAATCACACGATGCTCCTTTGTTCCGGTACGCGGAAGTCTTACTCAACCTGGCAGAAGCTAAAGCAGAACTGGAAGAATGCGACCAGACTGTATTGGATAATACCATCAACAAACTACGCAGACGGGCAGGTATGCCGGAATTAGATATCAACGATATTCCCGTGGATCCTAAATATCAGGGAGAAGGGTTAAGTCCTTTGCTGGTAGAGATACGCCGGGAGCGCAGAATAGAGCTTTGCTTTGAACAACTCCGTTATCAGGATCTGATGCGCTGGAAAAAAGGATCCTATCTGCAAAAAGACATGGTAGGCATGCGATTTGAATCCTCTTATATCGATGATTATGACTATTTCGGAAAAGAAGAAGCAGAGAAAAACAACGTAAAATCGTCGCTGCAACTGATCACAGTAGCTGGTAAGACTTACTTAAGTCCTTACGGAGGTACCACCTATATAAACCGGGGGTTTGATGAAGATAAACATTACTTGTGGCCTATACCTGTGGTAGAACTTTCCAGGAATCCAAATCTGGTCCAGAATCCACACTGGTAAGCTACGTTTGAGAGCCGTCAACTGACATCAGGGTCTGTATAAGATCCCTGATCCATCCTGTCACCCTCGTTGCAGATGCCGCGGCGAGGGTGATTTTTCATTCATAAAAAATATACAGGCTGACAGGTAGCATACAGATCTCTCCTGCTGTCAGCCCGACCGACACCTCTGAAGTTCCCGGAAAAGACGATTCAGAGTCAATAAAAGCAGAAAAATCAGTGCAGATCATAGGCATAAAATACATAAGATACCAGATAAGACCACGCCTTTCCAGTTTTCCGATTTTAGCTTTGCCTCTTACGCATCTGTTCTTCCAGCAGGCTGATCTTCTCTCTTTCCGTTCTTCCTTTTCACTTCCTGGGGAGATTGTCCATAAAAATCTTTGAAACATTTGCTGAAATAGCGCGCAGAAGAAAATCCAAGTTTATAAGCGATCTCAGTAATATTATATTCCGGATGGTGGAGCAACAGATTCATCGCTTCATCCAATTTCAGTTTCAGCGTAAATTCATTGGGTGTAAAGCCAGTGACCTCTTTCAGTTTGATGTACAATTTACTGCGCCCCAGGTTGAGCTGGGAAGCCAGCATATTCATATCGAAATCCGGATTATCAAAATTAGTCTTTATAATCTCCATGGTACGTTCGATAAAGGCCTTATCCTGCTCGGTCACGGCAGTTGCCGTAACGATCTGCTCCTGTTTCCGGCTAAAACGCTCCATCAACATCTTACGTCCCCGGATCAGATTGTTACACCGCGAAACAAGCAACTTCACATGAAAGGGCTTAATGATATAATCATCCGCTCCATACATATATCCCTCTATCGCATATTCCACAGAAGTCTGAGCTGTAATAAGCACTACCGGAATGTGTGACAGTTCCACACTGTTCTTTATTTTGTAACACATTTCCTTACCCGACATACGAGGCATCATCACATCTCCCAGCACAATATCAGGTTGTATCTGCCGGACCAGAGAAAGTCCTTCGACCCCATCTGTGGCGGTATAGACGTTATATATAGGATGAAACACATCTACCAGCATTTCAAGCAGATCTTTATTGTCTTCCACAATCAGGATCACAGGTTTATGCTTACCCGCTTCCGGTTCAGGGTGTAAGGATTCCTCTTCCACCGGCAAAAGCAGCTGTTGGGAGAGGTTATCCGAAAGTATCATTTCAGTTACCCTATCTCCCTGCTGTATTTCATTCTCAGCAAAATGCGCATATCCCGCGGGCAGAGTTACCGTAAAAAGACTTCCCTCTCCCAATTGACTATCTACTTTGATCTCACCCTTATGCAGATCTATGATCCCCCTGGCAAGAGCCAGTCCGATACCTGTGCCTGAAGTAAATTCGGAAAAAGACTTTCCCGACTGGTAAAAACGGTCGAAGATCTTATCCTGGGCATCCGGAGAGATGCCTGCCCCGGTATCTCTGACTAAGATCTGGATATCCTGCGACGAACGCCGGACAGTAACCACAATGGTCCCATGCTCCGGAGTATACTTAAACGCGTTGGAAAGAAGATTGAATATTACCTTTTTCATCTGGGCAGGATCGAACCAGGCTATGATCTTATCTTCCAGATGCTCAAAACGATAATTGATATGCCGGTTCAACGCGTATTCATAAAAAGACATATATACCTCTTTCGTATAAGCAATCAGGTCTTTAGACTCTACCTGCAATTGCAGAAACCCCTGTTCCTGTTTTCTGAAATCCAGTAGTTCCGTGATCAGATCACGTAGATGCCAGGTGTTACGATAAATGCGCAAGATACGATTATACACAGCCGGCTCCAGCTTGTTGAGTTGCAGCAGATACTCTATCTGACCGATGATCAGGGTCAGAGGAGTACGGAATTCATGAGAGATATTAGTAAAAAACTCAGTTTGATCTGATTCAGTTCTTCTATGCGCAACTTCTCTTTGCGTTCATATACCAGAGAAGCTTTGAGCTCAGCCTGCCTGGTCTGGAACCGGGCAACACATCCAAACAACACGCCCGCCAACAATACATATATCGCATAGGCATACGAAGAGAAATAGAACGGAGGACGGATATGTATATTCAACCAGATCTCATGGTCGGGTTCGCGGGTTCCACCCAATTCCCGTAGCCGAAGCCTGTATTTTCCGGAACTCAGATTCGTATAAACGATCGCGGAAGCGGGAACAGGTATCCAGTCTGTATCAAAATTTTCTAATTTATATTCATACAAATAATTGGAATCCAGAGAATAATTGGACGAACAGAACGTCAACGTCAGATTGTTTTGCTTGTAATTCAGTTCCAGTTGTGAAGTACGCGGAAGTATCTCTTTCAGGATCCCGGAATCATCACCGGGCAGAACAAGCTGATTGTTAATATATAATTTATCAAAATACAGGCTGTAATTCCTGTTCACATCGATCAGACGTTCTTCCCGGAAAGAGAGCATCCCGTCTATGCCTCCCAGAAAAATATCCCCTTTTCTATTCCGGAAAATGGCAGAACCCTGGTTAAATCGCATCCGGTAAAAATTGTAGGTAGAATTAAGGACATTCATCTCCGGATCCAACAGTGAAAATCCCTCATTATGCAGGATCAATAACTGATGGGAATGCGTCTCAGCCATGTAATAGCAATAGTCACTCAGCAACTCCTTTCTCTGTTGCCGGTAGCTGAGAAACTCATCTTCTTCCGGAAGATATTTATAAACTCCCGAGCCCAGGGTTCCGAAATATACCTGCTTGCGGCTATCCTCACATATAGCCACCACTTTGAACTGTCCGATACTCCTTTTTTTGTTCAGGGTCATATATATATCTGTGCCGGGTATGCGTATCCAGGTCTACGCACGAGAGACCTCCGTCCGTATGCGCAAGCCACAACCGATTGCTCCTGTCAATCAGAAATGTCTCGTAACCAAACCGCTCGCTCAACAGCGTCTGGAGTTCCTCATCTTCTGTAAAAGGATAAAATTTCTCTTTCTCCAGATCCATCCGGCACAGTCCCTCCTGGGTGAGCAGCACCAGATCACCTTTGTAATATTGTATTTCATTGACCACATTATCAGGTAGAGAACAGGGATCCGACGGGTCATTCATCAGCGCATACGAACCTCCCGTAGCCGGATCAAAAACGATCAGACCACCGTTGTAGGTACCAATATATATCAGATGTTTGTCTTCTCTGTACCAGATAGACTTCAGATTATTGTGGCTGAGCCTGCTATCGTCTCCGGAAGTCTGTTTGTACCAGGTAAACGTTCTGGATACGGGATCCATACAGTTCAGTCCTCCTCCTTCGGTACAGATCCATAGTTTTCCGTTCTTATCCTCCACCATTTTGCCGACAAAAGGAAAGCTGAGAAACGCATCGTAGGAAGAACTGGCTGTATAGATCCGGCAAATATCGGTCTGAGGATAAAAATAATTGATCCCTCCGAAATAAGTACCGATCCAGATCGTATGCTGATCGTCGGTATAGAGAGCATAGATGGAAGAATGTGACAGGCTATAAGGAATGTTATCCTGGGAAGTATAGGTGCGCCATTCCTCTGTCCGGAGATTGAACCGGTTCAATCCACTGAACGTCCCGATCCATATATCTCCCCGCTCTCCTTCTACGACCGCTCTGACCTGATTGCTTGAAAGGGTAGACTGATTCTCATCTACGGTAAAGTGGCGATGAATGACCCCGTTACGCACCAGATAAAGGCCATGATCGCGGGTTCCTATCCAGATCTGTTGCGAACGATCTGTATAAAAACATTGTGCCCCGGGAATAGAGAACAGGAAGCGGCTTTTGACACCCTTTCTCCGGGAAACAGCGATGATCTTTTCCAGGGTACTCAGCCACAGTTCATCTCCAACTGCGTGCATAGCTAAAACAGGTACTGGCGCGGAAGAAAATACACTATGCGGATGCAGTTCACGATCCGTTTCCAGAAAGTAGAACAAGGAATCGCGCGTGCTCACCCATAACGTATCCTGGTGAAAGGTCATCGCACTTACATCTCCCTGTCGGATACGGTCAAACTCATTGCGATAAATATCATACCGTATCAGGTCATTACTCGTACGTATATAGAGGGCCCCGTCGCGATTGCCGGTAAGACCATAGATCACATTCTGGGTCAGCCCGCTGGCATGTTGCGTAGGTCTGAATACCTCTATACCGATCCCATTGTAACGGTTCAATCCTTCGGAAGAGCCAAACCACATGGCACCGATCTCATCCTGGTAGATGGCTAATACGTTGATCTGAGAAAGTCCTTCTTTCAATCCTAAATGACGAAAGTAAAGATTACCGGAAATTACAGGCAGGTAAATAAACAGTAATACAAAAAATATTACTCTTTTTTTCATAGTAAGGTATTTTAATCAGGTTATTTGCGTTGCTCTAAACAAATATAGCTTATTTTTCTCAATTTTTATTCTTTTGAGAAGAAAAAAACAGTTCTTCTCCTGCTTTTATTCTACTTTTAATAAAAAACAACCCGGATCGGAAACCCGAAAAGCAACACCACCGGAAAGTAGGATTTCCACCACAGGATCAGAAGGCTGATGCGCCATTTCCTATTGTAAAAATGCATTACCTGCCTGTCATTCTGCCCCACAGAAACAGGGTGTACACAAATATAATTCTTATCTTTGGATAGTGATTCATACCTTACTATCCTATAACCTGAATTCCGTAACCGAATGAAGAACCTGACTCCTGTAAAATACTCATTAGCCACAGCAATAGGTATAGGATGGGCATGTAGCCTTCCGGCACAAAAACCTCCACACATTATTTTTATTATGTCGGATCAGCACCGCGGAGACGCGTTGGGATGTATGGAGAATCCGGCTGTATATTCCCCGCACATCGATGGGCTGGCGCGGCAGGGAACCCTGTTTCTGAACGGATATGCTTCTACCCCAAGCAGTACCCCCGCGCGGGCGGGACTACTTACCGGACTCTCTCCCTGGAATCATGGCATGCTGGGCTACGGACAGCCCGCTACGCAGTACCGGTACAGGATGCCTCAGCTGTTGAGAGAATCGGGATACTACACGTTTGGGGTCGGAAAAATGCACTGGAACCCTCAAAGAGCATTGCATGGATTCCATGCCACGCTGATCGATGAAAGTGGCAGGGTAGAATCTGAAGATTTCATCAGTGACTACAGACGGTGGTTCCAGTTACAGGCACCCGGCAAAGATCCGGACGAAACCGGCATCGGCTGGAACGATCACGGTGCCTCCGCATACAAACCGGACGAAAAACTGCATCCGACCGCCTGGACCGGGCAGATGGCCACAGAACTGATCCGCCATTATGAAGATGACCGGCCTCTTTTCCTGAAAATCTCCTTTGCACGTCCGCACAGTCCTTACGATCCGCCTCAGAGATGGTTGGCTCAATATGCCCACACAGAAATACCCGCCCCTTTTGAGGGAGAATGGAGTGAGGCGTACGCACAGCTTGCAGATCCGGCTTCAGCGGCTCCCGATGCCCCTTTCGGCAACTTCGGAACCGAATATGCGCAGAACTCCCGTCGCCACTATTATGCGGCGGTCAGCTTCATGGACGAACAAGTCGGAGAGATCATCCGGGCATTGAAAGAGAAAGGTATGTACGAAAACGCGCTTATATGCTATACTTCCGATCACGGAGATATGCCGGGCGATCATTACCGATAGAGAAAAGCCTATCCGTATGAGGGTTCCACACATATACCTTTTATTATCAAATGGCCCGGATCTTATCCGTACGACACAGGACAGCACATAGACAACCCGGTGGAGTTGAGAGATTTTCTTCCCACCTTCCTGCACGTTGCCCAGGGGGTAGTTCCGGAAGATATGGATGGCCGTTCCCTGACCGCATTGATGGAAGGTCATGCAGATCAATGGCGAAAATACATCGATCTGGAACATGCTACCTGCTATGCCAGGGAAAATTACTGGTGTGCGCTGACAGATGGAAAGATCAAATATATATGAAATTTCCACACAGGGAAAGAGGAGTGGTTCGACCTGATAAATGATCCTCACGAACTCACCAACAGGGCTACTGATCAAACCTACCAAAAACAACTGGAAGAGATGAGGAAAGCGATGGCAGAACATCTGGAAGAACGGGGGGAATCTTTTGTGAAAGAGGGAGTTTTACAGATAAGAAAAGAGACCTTGTTGTATAGTCCTCATTACCCGGAGCCTGCTCCTCCTACAGAGATCATACTTATGGAACCTGCGCTCTGAACAGAAACTGACCACTCCGTTCATTCATCAATCGGGGTGGTCAGGTCAAAATCACTATCATCATAGAGATTATTCAGATCAAATGACAAGTCGTCATATTCCAGTCTCATCTGTTTTCTTACCTCTTCCGGAGCATCCGCCGGCAATTCATCCAGACGCTTTCCGGCCAGATCGACCTCATGTTCCAGTTGTTCTCTTCTACTCATATCTTCCTGTTCCATTTACCCGGCCACATTCATTTTCAGCGTGTAAAAAAGGAAAGAACCTCCCTATTCATTATTAAAAATCAATCCAAGTATTATCATTCTTCTATAAACCGGTGGTCCTTTCCTCTTATCAACAACGTACTACATGAATATAGCACAACATCAGTTTCCTGAAAACAAATCTTATTTCTTTTTCAACGCGTCATCCGTACATTCCGCGGCTTCCTGAAGTTTCTTTTCTCCTTTTTCGGCCATGTCTTTCATTTTATCATGGGCTTTACCGAGATATTCGCTGGCACACCCATACATTTCAGACATTTTTTCCTGAGTCTCTTTTTGCATACACCAATGATAAAGTCCTGCGCCTGCAGCTACTCCTAATATAAATCTTAACATAACTTTTTTGATTTTATATGAATATTATACATCTAATTATTTCAATTGTTTCATGGGTATCTGTCTGGCAAGCAATAATACCGCCGTCAATATCTGAATAATCTTATCTTTCTTCTCGGCCTGGAAACTCAGCGTATGCCTTTGTCTGTAAGCCGTCCAGATAAGAAAAGCCAACTGCGCACCATAGAACAGAATACGCAATTTATCTTTTGTACTCATTTCGCTGAGTGCCCTGGTATTTATCGGATGTTTCATCTTTTCGGATTTAACACATGTTCTTTTCCTGTATGCAGGCTGTAATGGCCCTGCAGCTACAGGAAAAGACACACTATTGTTATTTATTGTCTGTATCAGGAATCTTCCTGGTTTTATCCGCCATACTTCCTCTCCAGGAATCATAAGCATTCGTTACCTTATCGCGATTCTCTTTTTTTTCATCAGATACAATCCGGCTGCGGCAGCCGCCAATCCTAAAATACCACCCTTTTTCATCTTCGTTTTAATTTAGTTATACAATTCGTATTCAGATAGTGTTATAACAGTTTGAAGATGATTTGGTTTAAAAAAACAGAGGATATTTCTTAAAAGGTAATAAGAAATACAGAATTTATATGAAGAACGGAGGATTTCTGCCAACCTCGGAACAGTTCACAGGCAACGGATCAGGAAGAAAGTCATACCTCTCTATGGAATCTCTTCCGGTTCCCTCCATGGGATAGTCCGCTCTCCGGAATGTCGCTACGCTTTCACCCCAGGTTACAGGTCCGCTTTGAAAAGGAGGGGTAAAGCCAATACCTGGACTTTCGACACACTTACCTGAACAGCCCCGGATCAGTCGTGTCCATTTGTTTTCACGATCTTATTATATAGCCCCATGATCAGAAACGGAGCCGCCCACTGACCGATAAATAAGGCATTGTTCTTCTTATGACAACATTTTAAAACCAGCGATACAGTCATCGAGGCCAAAGCAGCGGTCAGAAAAACACCAGATGGTATTTTAGAGGTCTGTTCTTCAATCGCTACAGTCAGTTTTCCTTCTTTGTGATCTTCCTTTTTCATAATTCATTTTCCGTTAATAGTAAATAACCGTTTATATTATCAGATAAGTAACAGATTATGAACAAGTTTGTTTGTAAGGATAAGCGTAACTGTACACAAACAAACCTAAGGAATATTAAAACCTCTCAAAAAGCATCCGGAAGAGACCCACAGACCCGAAAAAGTCTGTAACCTCTTTGAAAAAAAGATTCAGCAAAAACTTATTGCCTAACTGGATGAATCTTTTCCTGGTAGTGATACAGCATCCCTGATCAGATCAGAACGGCAAAGGCCCTTCACTGCCCACACCACCAAAAGGATTATCGGTATGCTGCGGATAGGCGGTTACAGGCGGGGGTACCGAAGGAGCAGAAGTATTGATACTGGATCCCACCATATTATCCGGCAGAGGGATGATCCGGTCATCATCCGGATTCTGAAAACGGGCAAACTCCCCTTTAAATCGCAACAACACATCTCCGGTAGCTCCGTTACGATGTTTGGCAATAATGATCTCGGCCATACCCCGGAGGTCATTCCCTTTCTCATCCTGATAGATCTTATAGTATTCCGGACGATGAATGAAACAAACCATATCCGCGTCCTGCTCAATGGCTCCCGACTCACGAAGGTCACTCAACTGCGGACGTTTTCCTTCAATCCCTTCCCGGCTTTCCACTCCACGGTTCAACTGAGAGAGAGCGACAATGGGAATATTCAGCTCTTTCGCCAATCCTTTCAGGGAGCGGGAGATCGTACTTACTTCTTCCTGGCGACTGCCATACGACATACCGCTCGCGTTCATCAGCTGCAGATAGTCAATGATGATGATCTTCACGCCATGTTCACGGACCAGACGGCGGGCTTTGGTACGCAGTTCAAATACAGACAGCGAAGGCGTGTCGTCTACATACAGGGGAGCATCAATCAGGTCTTTCAATTTATAGTCCAGCTGCTGCCACTCGTAAGGAGCCAGTTGTCCGCTCTTGATCTTCTCACCCGGTATCTCACACACATTCACGATCAGACGGTTCACCAACTGCACATTACTCATTTCAAGGGAGAACAACGCGACAGGGTGTTGAAAGCTGACCGCGATGTTACAGGCCATAGAAAGTACGAAAGCCGTTTTACCCATCGCCGGACGGGCGGCAATAATGATCAGGTCCGAGTTCTGCCAACCCGAAGTCATTTTATCCAGACCGGTAAATCCACTTTCCAGGCCGCTAAGTCCATCTGTACGGGCTGCCGCTTTCTGAAGGAGCTGATACGCCTCGGATATCACAGGATTGATCTGTGTGTAATCCTTCTTCATATTGCGTTGAGAGATCTCAAATAGTTTTCCTTCTGCCTCCTGCATCAGATCATCCACATCCAGCGTTTCATCAAAAGCTTTGGTCTGTATGCCACTGGTAAACGTGATCAGTTCGCGTGCCAGGTATTTCTGCGCGATGATACGCGCGTGGTATTCTATATGTGCCGAAGAGGCGACTTTACTGCTGAGTTGAGTAATATAGAAAGGCCCTCCCACCTCTTCAAGATCTCCCCTTTTGGCCAGTTGCTCCTTCACCGTAAGTATATCTACCGGTTTCTGGTTCACAGCCAGGTCCGTAACGGCAGCATAGATCAACTGATGCCTGCGTTCATAAAACGACTCCGGGCGCAGGATCTCACTCACCAATGAATACGCGTCTTTTTCTATCATCAAAGCCCCCAACACAGCCTCTTCCAGTTCAGGAGCCTGGGGTTGCATACGTCCATAGTCATTCACTGCCGGTACCTTACTCCTGGTGCTACTACGCGAAGTTCGTTTCTGTTCTGCCATTTTACTGAAATTAATAAGTGGGACGAAAAACCGGAAGGAAACCCGGTCTCTTACGTTGCAGTGCGCAAAGATAAGGTTCAAATACAAATCTAAGATCAATTTGCTGAATTATTTATTAACTTTGCATGAACAGACTATCAACAACACCCGATTATGATTGTTTTTCCCAATGCCAAAATTAACCTCGGACTTCATGTCACTGAAAAGCGTCCGGATGGTTATCACAACCTGGAAACCCTGTTCTACCCGGTCCCTCTTCAGGACGCGCTGGAAATTCTGGTACGCCCCGGCCAGAAGTCCAAATGGCAACTCTACACCTATGGAACAGCCATCGCCGGACCACCGGAAGAGAATCTGGTAGTCAGAGCTTATCACCTGATGGATCAGCTATTTGATCTTCCTCCTGTAGAGATCCATCTCTATAAACACATACCTTCCGGTGCCGGACTCGGAGGCGGATCTGCCGACGCTTCTTTTATGATCCGTTCGTTAAATACCCGTTTCGATCTGGGCTTACCCGATACAGATATGGAGAGCTATGCCGCCACACTGGGAGCAGATTGTGCCTTCTTCATTCGCAATTCCCCCACGTTGGCCACAGGGATCGGAAACGAATTTTCTCCCCTGTCCCTTTCTTTAAAAGGATACGGCATCTGTATCATCAAACCGGATATTTTTGTCTCTACACGGGAAGCCTTCGCCCGGATCCGGCCTCATGATCCGCAGCAATCGTTGCCACAGATCCTCTGCCGGCCGGTGGAAGAATGGAAACACTATCTGATCAATGATTTCGAAGAGAGCGTATTCCCTCAGTACCCACAAATCGCATCTATCAAAAAATACCTTTACCAACAAGGAGCTACGTATGCCGCTATGTCCGGCTCCGGTTCTTCTGTTTTCGGGATTTTTACACCGGAAACTCCTTTACCGCATTTTTCGGAAAAAGGAACATTTTATTATGCCGGCATCCTTTCCTGACAGAGACGCATTCTGCCGGGTAGGGCTCTTTCTTTTCCGGAGATCTCTTTTTCCGCTGATCTGCTTTTCAGCTCCGAAGGAAAATATTCATTCCCAGCAAGAAAACCCTTTCAGCCTCTTTTTAATACAAAAAAACACAATTACAAGTCTTGCATATCCAAAATAAAGTTATACCTTTGCAATCGCAATCAAGAGAATTTCAAAAGAAATTGAGGTCCGGTAGTTCAGTTGGTTAGAATACATGCCTGTCACGCATGGGGTCGCGAGTTCGAGTCTCGTCCGGACCGCTTTATCAAAAAGCAAAAAGGTCCTGAAAAATAGTTTTTCAGGACCTTTTCCGCACTTATATTCTTATCATTCCATGTATGCTTTCCGGTGGGAACACCTTTAATACCCGATCGTAAATCGTCTGTAATGATGTTGCGGCTTTTCAAGTTCATCGATCATAGCCATGGCGTAATCTTCTACAGATATATGACTTTCTCCTTTCTGATCCCGGATCAGATAATCATCTCCCAACCGGTAATGTCCGGTCCGTGTTCCTTGTGTAAAACTTCCGGCGGGCGAAAAGAAGACCCAGTCAAACTCCCTTTCCGGTCGCAGATAGTCCATATATACCTTTGCTAAACTTTTTACACCTGGCAGGATCTCTTCAGGTATAGTTCCCGTATCCATCAACCGGGTAGTAGGAGCAACCAACAAAGAACCGGCTCCACCGACCACCAATAGCCTTCTGACTCCGGCACGGCGTACAGCTTCCAGAATCGAAGTATATCCTTTGAGGGTATCTTCATAAATATCCGGATTCTTCCATCCAGGGTTGTAAGCACTGATCACTTGCAACTGACCTTTCAGGATACCTGTCAGCTCTTCCGTATTCATAATGTCTGCCCCGATCACTTCCAGATGCGGATCAGACAGGGACATCTTCTCCGGATGGCGGACAATGGTCTTCACCGTATAGCCCCTGGATAAGGCCTCCTTCACGATAGCAGTCCCTACAAAACCACTGCCACCAATAACTACGACTTGTTTCATGTGTATATATTATTTTTACTAACCTCAGCCATACGATCTACCCGCTGCTTATCACTTATCTATCGCATACATAAGGAAAATACTCTATATATTCCTCAGCCGGCTTATAAGGACTGATTGCACTACCCGATGGGACTGGTCTCATCAGAGTCTGAAAACATTCTACTCCAAAGGTTTGTTTAGAGAAAGAATAAATAGTCAGAAATGTTATTTATACCATAAATAGTATTCATCCTAAACTTAAAAACTATGTTTAATCATGTAAAAGCCGCTCCAGACTATCTGGAAGATGACCACCTGAGTGTAGGTACCAAAGAGTATCTGAAAGTACTGAATGCCAGTGATACCCCTGTGGAGTCATTACCTCCCGCAGAAGCACGTAAAGTCCTTGAGAACGCTCAGGCTTCGGTGAAAGTGGATGTATCAGGTATTGAAGAGACCTATAAAACCATTTCTCAGGATGGTCTGTCAGTAAACCTTGTTATTGTACGCCCCGAAGGAGTCACAGAAAAACTCCCTGTATTCATGTTCCTCCACGGAGGCGGATGGGTATTAGGCGACTATCCTACTCACAAACGTCTGGTACGGGATATAGTCGTAGAATCGGGCTTTGCTGCGGTATTCGTTGAATATACCCGCTCACCGGAAGCCAAATATCCCGTCGCGGTCAACGAATGTTACGCGGCCACCAAATGGGTAGCGGAAAATGGGGATCAGATCAATGTCGACGGAAGCAAATTAGGTGTTATAGGTAACAGTGCCGGAGGTAATATGACCATTGTCACTTGTCTGAAAGCCAAAGAGAACAATGGACCAAAGATCAAATGTCAGGTACTTATGTGGCCTTATTCAGATGCCAGCACCGATTTCGATTCTTACAAAGAATTCGGGAAAGAGCGTTTCCTCACCACTTCGCTTATGGAATGGATGTGTGATAATTATCTTTCAAATACCGACGAGTACGATGATATTCACGTATCTCCTATGCGCGCGACATCCGAACAATTGGCAGGCCTGCCCCCTACCCTGATCGAAGTGGCGGAAAATGATATTCTCAGAGACGGAGGTGAAGAACTGGGAAGGCATCTGGATGCAGCGGGTGTGTATACCACCACCATACGTTTCAATGGTGTCACTCATGACTGGGGACTTCTCAATGGCTTTGCCGAGATCTCACCGGTGAAAAGCCTGGCTTTGTTCTCGGCTGCTTTCCTGAAAAACTACCTGAAATAAGGGTTGCGGGAAAAAAGAAATAAACAGAGAAAATAAAAAAGTCCTTTTTCAGAAAAGGACTTTTTTTATGAGACTACTGACAGATCAGTCCGGCAATTCGACCTCTGCCAACCGTTCTTTTACATAATTAATGATCTCTTGCTTCTTAAATACCTGAAAGACATCTTCCCGGGCAGCTTCTCTGAGGATTTTCAGAAAATTCCGCAGGGGCTGATCGGTTTCAAGAACGTTCCTCAACCGCGCAGACAGTTTATTATCCTCCATCTCATTGACATACTTCTCCATGATCAGCCGCAGATCGTCTTTGTGAAGCGGATCAATCCGTATATAGCGATCCCACTTCAAATAGTTAAGATCAAATTCATCGATCATATCTTCATTCTGCTCGGCGATCTCTACAGGTTCAAAATATCCTTCGCAGGCCACCTGTTCTATCTCCTCCGTATCGGGATTGAAAAAACAGATATATCCTTCATTCACCGCATCGGCTATTTGCATGACAAGACTTGAATAATCCGATGAGGCAGGCGAAGGGATCTCGTGAGGGGGAGTACCGGCATCCAGTTCTTCCAGCAGATTAAATACCTGTGACAACTTCTTTTCATCATTACGAATGAGATAAAGCATCGAGGAAACCTCTTTATAGAGCTCTTTTGTTTTCATACATTCCTGAATTTTATAGATTGTTCCGAATAGCGTATTAACAAAGATTCTTCACCGTTTGTTCCACTTCAACTCCATCATAAGGTCTCTCAGCCACCTCTCATACACAATAAATCATTCATTTTCCGATTTCATTAATCAAAATCAGTCGCTGAAACGTTTTTACTTATCAGGCAGGATGCACAGCATACTTATATATTAATTATACCAACAGATATGAAAAATAATATTTTTAAACTTACCATCTCCCAACTGAAAGAGATCGCATTGTTGCTCCAGAGCAGAATAGAAACAGGACTCCGGGAAGACAATACAGAGATCCAGTGCATACCCACGTATGTGTATCCTACAGAAAAGCCACTCGAAGGCGAAGCGCTGGTCCTTGACCTGGGAGGAACAAATTATCGGGTGGCTGTGGTGGAATTCACTCCGGAAGAGCCTGTTATCCATCCCAACGACGGATGGAAAAAAGACCTCTCCATCATGAAACAGGACGGATATACTCGCACTGAGTTGTTCAAAGAACTGACCGACCCGATCTGCGCAACCAAACACGATAACATCATGCCTATCGGATATTGCTTCTCTTATCCTGCCGAATCCTTACCGGGAGGAGATGCCCGGCTGCTACGCTGGACCAAAGGAGTAAATATACAGGAAATGATCGGCCAACCCATCGGACAACCTCTGCTGGCAGAACTAAATGCTCATTGCTCCAACCGCTTCAGCGGCATACGCGTCATCAATGACACAGTGGCCAGTCTTTTCGCCGGACTGACAGACAGGAGTTACGATGCCTATATAGGTCTCATTGTAGGAACAGGTACCAATATGGCCACCTTCATCCGATCCGATAAGATCAGTAAACTGCCGGAAGAACAAAAGCGGCAACAAAACCTGGTACCTGTCAATCTGGAGTCCGGCAATTTCCATCCACCCTACCTGACATTGATCGATGACACAGTAGATGCCTTCTCAGATAGTAAAGGAAGGCAACGATTCGAAAAAGCCGTATCCGGAATGTACCTGGGAGATATTTTAAAAGCTGTATTTCCTTTCAATGAATTTGAAGAGAAGTTTGATGCCCAGAAGCTCACAACGATCATGAGTTATCCCGATCTTCACAAAAGAAAATATGTACAGGTAGCGCGGTGGATATACAAACGTTCTGCCCAGTTGGTAGCAGCCTCTTTAGCGGGTCTGATCTCCCTGCTCGTCTCTCACGACCCGGACATCAAACGTGTTTGCCTCATAGCCGAAGGTAGTCTTTTCTGGAGTGAGAACAGAAAAGGAAAAAACTATCAACAGATCGTTATGAAAGAGCTACAGACTATATTATCAGGGCTGGGCATACATGAAGTTGAAGTGCATATCAAACAGATGGATAACGCCAACCTGATCGGTACGGCTATTGCAGCAAAAAGCTGAATATTCTCATGCAACGGACAGGGAAACTGACAGGTATATCCCTGTCATCCTTTACCTGTAACTTGCTGCCGTACATATGCTGGTGAAACGTATACAAAGGTATGCTTCTCCGGTGAGCCTTCCTGTTTGCTGTAAAAGATACAGCTGCATACCAGACATCGTTGTTGCAGGTAGTTACTAACAAAAGTATCAGAAAATTGCGTCTGAAGCTAAAAACAATCTCTGAAAATAAAGTGTTATCAACAAATAAACTTACAGAGTAAAAACCACATTTGTATCCCGGATACAGACTCTGTAATTTTCTTCTGAAAACCTGTATTTCAATTACTAACCATTTAAAGTAGAGAATTATGCCTTTACATGTAACTAAATCGCGTAAGAATGACAGTGAATACGATCTTTATTCACGGTATGCGGCTACACACAACATTCCCAAATACCAGATGGCCGATGAGCCCAACGATCCGGAACTCATTCTGGACTTGTTGCTGGATGAGTTGTTGCTGGACGGAAATGCCAAGCAGAATCTGGCAACCTTCTGTCAGACAGATGTAGATACTTCCATCCATAGGTTAATGGATAAATGTCTGGATAAAAACATGATCGATAAAGACGAGTATCCGCAGACAGCAGAGATAGAGAATTGTTGCGTACATATCCTGGCCGATCTGTGGAATTCTCCGGAAAGTACCTCAACCATCGGATGTTCTACCACCGGCTCCAGTGAAGCTGCTATGTTAGGCGGACTTGCCCTGAAATGGAAATGGCGGGAAAAACGTAAGAAAGAAGGTAAACCTTACGACAAGCCCAATATCATTACAGGTCCGGTACAGATCTGCTGGCACAAATTCGCGCGTTATTTCGATGTAGAGATCAGAGAAATCCCGATGGAGCACGGTCGTCTCCTGATGAATGCCGAAGAAGTGATCAAACGCATCGATGAAAATACCATCGGAGTGGTACCGACTTTCGGAGTCACTTTTACCCTGGAATACGAAGATGTCAAAGCCATAAGCGACGCGTTGGACAAGTATGAAAAAGAAAAAGGCCTGGATATTCCCATTCATGTGGATGCCGCAAGCGGAGGCTTCATCGCGCCTTTCATCCAGCCTGATATTATCTGGGACTTCCGGCTGCCACGTGTAAAATCGATCAATGCCTCCGGACACAAATACGGATTGTCTCCTTTAGGCGTAGGCTGGGTGATCTGGAGAGAAGAGACCGACCTGCCGGAAGATCTTATTTTTCGGGTAAATTACCTGGGAGGTGATATGCCCACTTTCGCCCTGAACTTCTCGCGTCCAGGTGGCCAGATCACCTCGCAATACTACAACCTGCTCCGTCACGGTAAAGAAGGATACCGACGTATCCAGCAGGCGTGTCTGGATCACGGTATCTACATTGCGGAAGAGGTAAAAAACTGGGTATCTTTGATCTTCTGTACGACGGGAAAAGCGCGCTCCCGGGTGCCGCATGGATGCTTAAGAAAGGGGTAGATCCGGGGTTCACGTTATACGATCTTTCTGATAAGATGAGATCCAGAGGATGGCAGATCACCTCCTATTCTCTACCTGCCAATTGCCAGGACATGGTGATACAGCGCGTACTGGTACGTCATGGATTCAGCAGGGACATGGCCGAATTGATGATAGAAGACCTGAAACGTTGCATCGAATATTTCAGTAAGAATCCTGTCACAGAAGGAGGTAGTGAAAAAGAAGCAGGCGGTTATCACCATTGATCTTCTGCCGGAATTAAAAAGAGAGTATACCAGGTCTTGTAAAACCTTAGGGATACTCTCTTTTTGCTTTTGAGAAATCTCCTGTTTAACAGCTGCTAAAAGATACCTGATCTCATAAAGACCCGATAACATCACGCTGTTTATTAAAAAAGAGAATACGCTGTTTTTCTCCGCTTTCCGAAATAAGAGTAGACTGGCGTTTCAAGGACTGTATCCATATTTTTACCCGATCAAAAGTCATTTTATCATTCGAAACTACACTATTCAGAACAAAAGCACTGATCAGGGTTAAATACACCTGATTACGGGTCATGTAACTGTAATTGGTATCAAAGTTTATATTGGAGATATAGAAATGGATACGATGACCGTTCTCTTTATAATGTGCAGTGATACTCAAACGTTCCAGGTCTTCGAGCAAACAGAAAAGTTCTTCTTTGATGATCTCCAGCTCCGCGGGTTCTATCAGATGTACATTCGTGAAATATTTCAGATCATTCACCAGATAATAAAAAATCAGATGATCAAAGATGATGTTAGTCATCTTAAAGTTACGGTAACAGGTTATCGTATCCTGCTGAAGTTTCCTCAGACGTTCGGGGATCTGAATATCTTTATAATAAATGGGAAGTTCCGAGAGCCCGTACTGATATACCCACTTAAACAGGTAAAAACGAGTCAGGTGCGTATATTTATAATAGAAAAAAGAAGGTATTATATTTGTAGAGCCTGCCATTTCCGCATCAGGGGCAGTTTTCATGGCATCCAGAAAATCGATATACCCGTCCATCATCTCATAATCTATCTCCTGAGGATTGACATGCTCTGTCATCTTCAATTGAAAAGGCTTGCTACGTAAAGAATCGACCTGCGCAAATTCGTCTAAAGAAATCCCTAATTTTCGGGCAATCAATATAATTTCAGAAAACGTAAAAGAAACTTCACCCCGCAACCTCCTGTGTACTGCCATTTTATCAATAGACAATATATCTACCAATACATTTGTCAGATTAGCTTTCTGTGGAACTCTTGCCCGGATAGCCTTCAACAAATCCTGGTGTAGTAGAAGGTCCCTCATAAATTACACTTTTTTATAAAACACAAAATTAATAATTCTCTCAGAAATCTCACATCCTTCAGCAATTTATTGCACAAAAAAATGAAAAATGTGTCTTTCGCATATAAAGGCTTAGGAAGTGCAATTGATTATATATGAATGATCTTGGATAGATCAGACGTATAGGCCTTTTACAAAAACCAGGGGCAAAGATAGAGTTTTTTGATGTTATCCCTCCACCAGGAAAAATCATTTTTTAATAACTTTTATATATTTACGGATGACAAAAAGGACCATCTTTCAGGGATACATTTCATTCAAATCCATTCTCTGAAAGCTTATGAACCTTCTTTTTACCATTTTCTAAACGAGATCCATTTTCCGGAACAGGAGGAAAACCCAGGATACAGAAACATATTTTAATATTTAAAAAACATATTTTAAATCATATATACCTCTTTGAACAATGAACAGGTACAATCAGAAAGGTAGAACAGGTAGAATACGTCAACTTCCGCGTACGGTCAGCAGGTCTCTTCCATAAAAGACCAGGTCATTACAAATTCCGGAGAAAGGTAATAACAGATCCTGAAACGATGGTTATCCGGGGTCCGGGATTCCACCACATCAAAGTGCCCTGTCTGCAGCACTTCAAAAGGAGCGATCCTGAGGTGTTCTGCAAAATCGACTTTTTCTTTATCGAGGCATTTGAACATGACTTCCTTGGCCGACCAATGCAGAAGCAAACTCCATACATCTGTCTCCTGGTACACAGAAACCACTTCTTCGGGATGTATAAATCTTCTGGCTATCCGGCGAACGCGTGTACCATATTGTTCAATATCAATTCCGGGTCTGAGACTCCGGCTCAGCAACACAGCTACATACCCGCGTGTATGAGAAATACTGATCTGCCAGGAAAGATCATTCAGACAGGGCCTTCCACTTGGATAATAAAGTATATACAGAGATTCATCGGTCAGCACAGACAATAGCACCCTTACGGCCAGCCACTCTGTTTTCCTATGTGCAGAATGGATCCCGGCCAACTGTTCTTCATAGAGAGGATTCCGGGGAAGCAAACCGAACAACTCCTCCGGGGTCTCTTCTATTTTCCAGACACCGAGGCGATAATCCTCTCCTTCCTGTCTCAGCCACAGTCCCATACTATCACGAGAACAGCCACATGAGCAAAAGAAGAAGACATACATATCCTGCCATAAAAAGACTATATATCTGCCGGAATCTGAGGTTCATGAATGGTAAATTTTACTTTTAAGATCCGTCGGTTGTTCATTTCCAGGACTTCAAACTCATATGCTTTATAAGAGACCACTTCATGGAGCTGGGGAAATTCGCCCTTGATCTCCAGCAACAATCCTGCCACTGTGTCCGCATCGCCGTCCACGTCTTCAAAATCCTCTTCATTGACAGAAGTAGTACGATAAAAATCAGTCAACTGGGTTTTCGCTTCAAAGATCCAGGTATGATCATTGATCACCACATAGCTACGCTCCTCTTCGTCGTATTCATCCTGAATATCTCCTACGATCTCTTCAATGATGTCTTCCATGGTCACTATCCCTGAAGTGCCGCCAAACTCATCTACCACAATAGCAATATGAATGCGGTTGGCCTGAAAATCCTTGAGCAGATCGTCTATCATTTTTGTCTCAGGCACAAAATAAGCAGGGCGTATCAGAGATTGCCAGCGAAAATACTCTCCTTTGGTCAGGTGGGGAAGAAGATCTTTTATATACAAGACTCCTTTCACATTGTCACTCGTTCCGGCATATACAGGGATACGGGAATACGCATTTTCTACAATACACCGGATCACCTCTTTAAAAGAGGTACGTATATCCAGGTCCACTACATCCAGACGGGAAGTCATCACCTCTTTTACGGTTTCATCTCCAAAACGGACAATCCCTTCCAGGATACGATTCTCCTCAGCAATCTCCGTTTTATCTGTCAGTTCCAGAGCCTGGGACAACTCATTGACCGATATATTGTGATTTTTCCTGGAGAAACGCTTATTGACAAAAGTCGTGGATCGCATCAGTAACGAAGCCAGCGGGTAGAATACCGACTGAAAGACACCAATGGCAGGCGCCGCGAAACGACAGAAAGCCAAGGTATGTTGCGCCGAATAGATCTTAGGCATGATCTCTCCGAAAAGCAACAATAGGAAAGTAAGGCTGACGGTCAGGATCAAGAACTCGGCTACGGGCGAATGGAACTGAAACACTCTCATAAAAAAGAAGTTACAGAGCATGATAATAGTTACATTCACAAAATTATTAGTGATCAGAATGGTCGCTAACAAGCGTTCGGAATTTCCCAACAGACTACTTATCTTTTTATCCGCGGGATATTCTTCCTCTTCTATCTTACTGCGATCCAGAGGAGAGAGAGAAAAAAAGGCTATTTCTGAAGCTGATGCAAAGCCAGAAACAAATAACAGCAAAACAGCCAACAGGATGGCGATCATTGCCGAAAGACCAGGTGTTACAAAAGTAAATCCGTCAAAAAAATCCCACAAGGGGCGTAAATAACCGTCTGAGTCCAAAGAGATTGTTTTTAGTTAAACATTTATTTCAGTCAGGGATCAGCGTCCTAACCACGCTGATCCCCGACGAAACATTTTATCAGAAAGGCAGATCATCCGTCCCGTCATTCTCTACAGGCGCGCTTGCTGCCGGAGAAGGTTGCGAGGCGGAAGCCTGAGCAGCAGGGGTCTGTGCTCCGGGAGCAGACGTACCTTTGGGAGTAAGCATTTCCATGTTGTCTACGAAAATTTCCGTAATATACCGTTTGGCTCCGGACTGATCGTCATACGAACGGGTACGGATCTTTCCTTCGATATATAATTTATCCCCCTTATGTACATATTTTTCGGCTGTCTCCGCAAGTCCTCTCCAGAGAACCAGGTTGTGCCATTCCGTACGCTCCGGCACCTGTGTACCATTGGGCAGCGTATAGGCACGATCGGAAGTAGCCAACGGGAAACTGGCCACGGCAATCCCACTATCCAGATACCTGACTTCCGGATCTTTTCCCACATTTCCCAACAATATAACTTTATTTACTGACATATATTTCTCCTTTATTTAAATAACTTTTTCCTGCCAAAAATAATCAGAATTATTACAATATCCAAGCAATAAAACACTTTTTATAAATAAAGAATAGGTCTTATATCCTGTTACATCTTGTCGTTTTTTCTCCTTTTCGGGATTCATCGGAAAATGGAAAAAACAAATGATGTATGATGCATTGATCTACAATGTATGATTGGGTATTCTCCCGGGATCATGTCCCTATCTATAGACACGCGCAGCGTGCCTCTTTACAGGTCAACATACCTATTTTACCCAAACAAGATAACCCGATGAACGTATACCCGGAGCCCACACGGAAGTACCTGATCATCTATACAATAGAAACGTGATAATCAGACTTATCCCCCCCCAGACATACGGTTATATGTGACATATAGGTGTATGGGGCATACAGATGTATGGGATATACATCGCGGAGACGCACGCCGTGCGTCTCTACAGGGAATCCCTTCTCTGCAAACCAGGTAATGGAAACTTATGTTGTGGATATATGTATAAATAGTATACCGCATCTCGTATGTTTGCATATAAAATGTGGCGCGTGGAGATTTACAAACCTATTCTTTCTGTCATTTCAATCGTAAATCGTAAATCGGTAAATCGTAAATCTCTTCGCGTCTCTACAGGTAGATGAACACAGGAAGAGAATGGTCATTTCAATCGTAAATCGTAAATCAGTAAATCGTAAATCCTACAGGTGTTTATCCATAAATTTCAGGATCAGACGTGACAACGCGTAGGTTCCGATCTCTTCTTTCCGCACCTTCCGGTACGCCTCAAAAGAGAGGGTCTGTTCAGGCAATTCTATTTTATAAAAAGAGGCATAGATGATCCGGTGAGAGAGCACATGCTTTATATCCCGGCAGATCAGGCCGACCGCCGGTTTTTCTCCCGGACGGATCAGACTGGTAAACCCGGGTAGCTGTAAAAGTTCGGCCTGCTCTACCGGAGTCGCTGTTTCGATCAGCGGAAATTCAAACAGATTTTTCCATATATCGTTCCCGGTACGTTGACGCAGAAAAGTATAGGCTCCGGCATCCACATACAGATAGTTGAAGTACCGATCCACAGTCCGGGTCTTGTGCTGTTTCACAGGCAAAGAGGCTACTTTTCCCTGGGCCAGGGCCTTACAACTGCCCGACAGCGGACAGAACAGGCATTTCGGAGACACAGGGGTACATTGCAGGGCACCGAAATCCATGATCGCCTGATTGTAAACATCGGGCCTGCGCGCATCCATCACCTCCATAGCCAGCTCATGAAACAGCTTCCGCCCCTGTGTGGAATCTATCGGAATATCTATCCCGAAATACCGGGAAAGTACTCTGTATACATTCCCGTCTACTACCGCATACGGCATCCGGTACGCGAAAGAGCAGATCGCGGCAGCCGTATAATCCCCTACCCCTTTCAGCGCCCTCACTCCCTCATAAGTGGTGGGGAATACGCCGTTCATACTACGGGCGGCCGCATGCAGATTGCGCGCCCGCGAATAATATCCCAATCCTTCCCAGTATTTCATCACCTCTTCCTCCTGCGCGTCAGCCAGCGTAGCGACATCCGGAAAACGACTGATGAATCGTTGAAAGTAGCTGTATCCCTGCGCTACGCGGGTTTGTTGCAGAATAATCTCGGAAATCCATATCAGGTAAGGGTCATTTGTATCCCGCCAGGGTAGTTCGCGCCCGAACTTACGATACCAGTCTGTAATAGTGCGGCTAAACTTGTTACTCATATCTCTCATTTTACACGCGCAAAGGTACTAATTTTCCTCCGATACCTTTTTATAAAATAGGCCTGACGCATTTTTTTAGAAAATAGTTCTGAATATATTTTTTTTGAACACGAAAAACCTATATATTTGCAATCCAAAATTTTAGATGAATTTAGTAATAATATTTTTTTAAGAAAAGATGACTAAAGTAGATATTGTAAACGAAATTGCAAAAAACACCGGAATTGATAAGAACGATGTACTTACAACTGTTGAGGTGTTTATAGAAGTAGTTAAGGGCTCTCTGGCAAAAGATGAGAACGTATACCTCCGTGGGTTCGGTAGCTTCATTGTAAAGAAAAGAGCACAGAAAACGGCTCGTAATATTTCCAAGAACACTACCATCATCATTCCGGAACACAATATTCCGGCATTCAAACCCGCGAAGACATTCATCGTTGCTGTTAAAAAGTAATCCAGTATTAATTCTATAAATTGTAAGCTATGCCAAGCGGAAAAAAAAGAAAAAGACATAAAATGTCTACGCATAAGCGAAAAAAAAGACTAAGAAAGAACAGACATAAAAACAAGAAATGATTTTTTAGTCTGACAGACAGAAACAAAGAACAAACTTGCCAAGAATTTTTCTTGCAGGTTTGTTCTTTGTTTAGAGCCTGCTTCACCTTCACTCACTTCTTTACCGGAATCTGTTCCGGGCTGATCATTTTCCTTATGTGGTTCCGGACGATCCGGCCCGTTTCTAAGGAAAGCAACCGGCAGAGACCAGACCTGTAGAGAAGTGAAAAGTTCTAAAATCTATGAGGGTAACGGAGCGTTTGAAGCAGCTCTGACGTGCATAAGGAACCCAACATTCTGGGAAAGAAACTTTTGATTTTTCGGGACTATGATCTGCCAGGTTATATGTGGCTGTATAGAAAAATAATTTTCCGGTAGAGCAAACCCGCGTATCAGGATCTTTGTTCTAATACCGTCCCTTCAGATAGTATCCCATGCTGAAAAGATTCTTTCACTCACAGAATGTTTAGTTTAGAATTTTAAATAATAAAGAAATCATTGTGACAAGCGAATTAGTAATAGATGTACAGCCTAAAGAGGTATCTATCGCTCTGCTGGAAGACAAGAGTTTAGTAGAACTTCAAAGGGAAGGCAGAAGTGTCTCCTTTTCCGTGGGCAACATGTATTTGGGTCGCATCAAGAAACTGATGCCCGGACTGAATGCGTGTTTTGTGGATGTCGGTTACGAGAAAGACGCTTTTCTTCATTATTTAGACCTGGGTCCTCATTTTAACTCCATTGAAAAGTATGTAAAGCAGACTTTAAGCGACAAAAAGAAACTCCCCTCTGCCAGCAAAGCAACCATGCTTCCCGAACTGGAAAAGAATGGAACGATTTCCTCGGCAGTAAAGGTCGGACAAGAGGTATTGGTGCAGATCGTAAAAGAGCCCATATCTACCAAAGGGCCACGCCTTACGGCAGAGATCTCATTCGCGGGAAGATACCTTGTACTCATTCCCTTCAGTGATAAAGTCTCTGTCTCACAAAAAATTAAATCGGGAGAAGAACGCGCTCGTCTGAAGCAACAGCTGATGAGTATCAAGCCGAAGAATTTCGGAGTCATCGTACGCACAGTAGCCGAAGACAAACGCGTAGCGGAACTCGACGGGGAACTTAAAGTCTTAGTCAAACACTGGGAAGAGACCATTGCCAAAGCACAGAAAGCAAAAAAAATGCCCGCGCTCATCTATGAAGAGACCAGCCGGGCCGTAGCATTGTTACGTGATCTGTTTAATCCTTCTTTCGAACACATCTATGTCAACGATCAGACGGTATACAATGAGATCAGGGATTATGTTACACTGATTGCTCCCGATCGTGCGAAGATCGTAAAACATTACACCGGTCAACTCCCTATTTATGACAATTTCGGTATCACCAAACAGATCAAGTCTTCTTTCGGGAAGACCGTATCTTACAAAAGCGGAGCGTATCTGATCATTGAACATACGGAAGCCCTCCACGTCATAGACGTAAACAGCGGCAATCGTATCAAAAATGCCAACGGTCAGGAAGCCAATGCGCTGGAAGTCAATCTGGGAGCTGCGGACGAACTGGCCCGCCAGCTCCGGTTGAGAGATATGGGAGGGATCATTGTGATCGATTTCATCGATATGAATCAGGCCGAGAACCGCCAGAAGCTTTACGAACGCATGTGTGCCAATATGCAAAAAGACCGGGCCAGACACAACATTCTGCCGCTCAGCAAATTCGGGCTGATGCAGATCACCCGCCAACGCGTACGTCCGGCTATGGACATCAATACGGCAGAAACGTGTCCGACCTGTTTTGGCAAAGGCTCCATCAAGCCATCCATCCTTTTCACAGACAATCTGGAGAATAAAATAGACTACCTGGTCAACAACCTGAAGATAAAGAATTTCTCACTCCACATCCATCCGTATGTAGCCGCGTACGTCAATCAGGGACTGTTCTCTCTGAAACGTAAATGGCAGTTGAAATACGGATTTGGAGTTAAGATCGTTCCTAATCAGAAACTAGCCTTTCTGGAATATGAATTCTATGATACACAAGGCGAGGAGATTGATATGAAGGAAGAGATCGAGATCAAATAACGAAAAGGCTGTTTTCCATCCCGGAAACAGCCTTTTCTGATTTTACTCAAAAAACAACTTTTACAGAACTGTCCGAACCATATTGGACAAGTACGATAAGAAAAATAACGACACCGACAGCAACCTGTAAAAGAGACGAGACAAAAATACAGGATATTTTTGTATACGAACAGATCGATTCGCAACCAAAAATGGTCAAATAGACGGAATATTGTTCATCGGGAATAAATAGTTTATCTATATTTGCAGCATATAAGTTACGGTTCGGACAAAGTTTCCAGTGAATTTAATCTTTGCCTCTTATCTTTGACTATATGTATAGGATACAGGAAGCAACTTAGCATAGCTTAAATAAATTTCACTCTGCTTTCGGCTGTAGCTATATGTATGATAAACAAAGAGATTATGGATAGACAAAGCGTACCCAACCTCACACTTCCTCATCCTTTTATTGTTATTTCGGGCATAGATCACCTTCCCCATCCAGACGACTGTCATCCTCATCGCTGGGATGCCGGGGCTTTTATTTTCTGCACGCAGGGTCAACTTTCTTTTACGGTCAACCTGAGAGATTATACGATGAAAGCCGGAGACCTGATGACCATTCTTCCGGGAAGTATCATCCAGTTCAGAGAGAGAACTGCTCCTTGTAAGTATTTCCTGATCTTGTTCCAGCGAGACTTCATCAAAGGACTTCATGTATTCCATTCTATATTTCCTCTGTTCTCCAAGATCATTGAGATCCCCCTTATATCTCTGCACAGTAAGGAAAAGGATTTTTTACAGAATTACTGCATGTTCCTGCAAGACATTCATCACAATGAATTCAGTAAACAACACCCCGGGATCCAGGAAAGTCTGCTGATTTCTGTGTTTCACACGGTTAATGCCGTTTATCAGAAACATCCGATAGAAAAAGAAGATAGAAAACATCCCAGGTCGGAAGAGATCTTCCGGGAATTCATACACCTGGTTCTGGATCACTACAAAGAGCAACGCCATGTCGGGTTCTATGCAGATAAATTATGTATCACGACCAAACACCTGATGGATACGGTAAAAAAGGTCAGCGGAAAACAAGCGCTCGAGATCATCACCCACGCGGTGATCTCAGACGCGCAGGTACAGCTTCACTCTACCCGGCTTTCTATACAGGAGATCAGCCACAACCTGCATTTTCCGAATGCCTCATTTTTCGGAAAGTATTTCAAACGGAACGTAGGAGTCAGCCCAATGGTCTACCGGAAAGAGCTTGCTAGATCCAGATCATAACTTCCGGGCAATTTTTACATTTACTCCAGCCTGCTGTCCGGGGCAGTATACAGAAGATCAAAGAACATACATTCTCGTTGTATCCTTTCTGACAATCTGTCAGAATTGACAATTTGTTATTTGAATGCCTGCTGAGTGGCTTATTCCGGAGCAGATCGACATCCGATCCTCAAGAATGGCTTCCTGCGCACTTTGCCTCAGACAAAATACCATTCCTATCCTTAACTAACTTACCATTTGATCAGGCAAAGATCCTTTTTCCTGTAAGAAGTTACTGATTCACATTTATACCTAACATAATGCTTCATTCATCTACTCCGCCAGATCGGGGCTAACAGTCAGAAAAAGTCAGATTTTTCAACAAATCATACTTATCTTCCGAAGCAGACATTTACTTCTTATCCGTTTGCACGGTTCTAACGGGTCAATCGCACGGTTCAAACAGATGGTTTGCACCTGTGTAAACCGTCAAATGCACCGTGCAAACGGATGAAAAGAACCGTGCAAACGGAAAAAAGGCCGGGGCGGTAAGGTAAAATAACGCTGGAACATCAGAAATGAGTGGTATAACGGTTAGCAAAATTACCAGAATCAGATCATTTTGTCTTTCATACCTATTTTTTCATATCTAAATGATAAACAGGGAGATCTTATATCGGAGTGAACGCCACCCTGTGTATACCCAAACGCAAGACAAGAAGCGTGATAAGTAGGAACGAAAGAACCTATAAACACTCACCCGGATATACCATACGATGAATAAAAACCTTACCTGCCCTTCCTTTTCCGGACAACAGGTTCTTTTATAAAAGCAGCAGCAATTCCTGTAAGGATGAAATGCGCGTAACAGCCTCTTCTACAGGTTCCGACCGGTGCGTACCCTGTATCACCTGGCAACCCAGTTCCAGCGCAGGCCGGATATCGTTTTTCATAGAATCTCCGATCACGACGACTTCGTCTGGCCTGTATCCACTCTCTTCCAGCGCCCTCTCCCACAAAGCCGGGTCGGGTTTACGAATGCCTGCCACCGTCGAGTCTGTCACTGAGAGGAAATAAGGAGCAAGCCCCATTTCATGGATCACATGCCGCAGATTTCCATAGTAATTGGACACTAACACCAACGGATAACGGTCGGACAATTCGCGGATCACCGGAAAAGCCGAAGCAATGGAATGTTCGGAAAAGTAAACCGCCAGGCACGCTGCTTCCGCAGCCAGCTTTTCTATATCCGCACCCGATCCGGGAAAAGTTCCGCTATGCTTCAGGTATTCCAGTTGCCAGCGGGTTTTGATCCGTTGGGTCTCCGTCAGCGAAGTATCTGCCTGTACCGGATGTTCACGCTCCATACGCTGCTCCGCGGAGACATAGGCCGGACGAAAAGTTCCGGCAGTAAGTTCCAGACCTAACTTCTCCGTATAGATCTGAAGGTAAACATCTGTCCAATGTATAAAAGGGGTATCTAACGTACCTCCGTAATCGAAAAAAAGGGCTTTCACCCGATCCGTCTGAATCATAAGACCTATTTTTTTACACGTATTTATTTGTAGAGATATTCTCCCGGATATTCTTTATTCCCGTTGCAGAGATTCAGGAGACAGTCTCTTTCTGTTCTTCTTTCCAGACTTCCGGCATTTCCGTATGTTTCAGATCCGGTTCTGCTTTTTTCCGGTCCATACACGGGTATCATTTCCGATCTTCATCAATACCAATCCGATCACAATCCAGACCAGTTCCCTTACCCGCGTGATCAGAGCGGTGTATACACCATACGCACCCGACATCGAAAGTCCTCCCGCAGCCAGGGCAAAACCTCCTTCCCGTCCGCCCACCTGCATAGGCATAAAAAACAACAGATTGGCCAGTAAGGAAGAGAAAGCAACAATCAATAGACAGTCTACAAAGCTCACATCCGAGGTCAGCACATTCAGGATCAGCCACACCTCCAGCGAAGAGAGTACGCGGGCTATGAACTCCAGAGAAAGGGCACTGTAAAAGATGCTTTTCCGTTGCTGGTGCAACAAGGCTATCTGTGTATCGATCTGCTGTAGTTTTTGCGAATGTTTCTCCGCGAAACGGATGGCATATTTCTTCAGAAACGGGATGTGACTTCCCATACGCACCATGGCCACGGCCATACCCTCTCTATAGCCTTTGATAAACAACACCGCCAGCAACAGACACATCAGCGTGACGGCGCTCAATACGATCCCCATAAACCAATTCACGGGATAGCAACAGATATAGATGGCTACCGCGCTCAGCCAGAAACAGAAATGAGAAAAAATATGCATCATCACATACAGGATCACAGAAGAGGTAGCACGTTCTACCCCTATATATGGAGAAAGTTCCATGATGCGGTAAGGCTCCCCTCCCATCAATCCGACCGGAGTCACATAGTTAAGAGCAAAACCGGATACGGTGAGTTTATATAACCTGGTAAAAGAGATGGGTGACGGACACTGTCCGCTGCGGATAATCAGGAACCAGGAGAATGTATTGATCAGATAGACAAAAAACCAGAGCAGCAATACAAGCGGCAGGTAATATCCGGCTTTCCGGAGATTGTCCAGAAGTTCTTCGTACGACATATCGAAAGTGAACAACATCACCACCACCGCGATCACTCCCAATAGCAAAAAAAGATTTCTGAACCGGCTTTTCATCTATTTCTCTATTTTATCTTCCATATCAATAACAAATGAGCGCAGAATGTCTCATGCCGCTGTACCATGTAGTACAGCAGCACATTCAACACAGTCAGTTCAAATATAAAGTAAATCCACGGAAGTCCGACCAGAAGAGAGAAAAAAAGAACAATGGCCCGTGTATTGAAAGAGAGAATATTCGTATATTTCATCAAAGGCAGACTACCTACCCGGAACAGCCTGCCCACCTGCGACGGAGCATCGTCGCCATACTCCCGGCAAAGAAACTGATAGAGTTCCTGGAAATGGGGCGACATTTTTTCCTGGGAGGTTGTGTAGCCGCCATAAAACCACAAAAACAGTTTTTTCATCACATTCCCTTTCCAGGGCAATCCGGCAAACTGTTGCCGGACCTCCTCCGAACGGATCAGTTCACTTCCCGACCTGCCTTTGATAAAAAAGAGATGTATATTCCGGTAATAATCGGCCATAGCTGCCTGTTTACTATGAAAGTAGCCCGCCGCGGCTGCCAGGAGCCAGATCCCGTAAGACCAGGCAGGCATCAGCCGGAAACAAATGGCCACATAGATGGCTATGAACCAGAGATCGCCACATACCCCGTCTAAGATACGCCCCATTTCCGAACTTTGTCCCGTCATGCGGGCCAGTTGCCCATCCGCGCTATCGTATGTATTTGCCCAGACCAACAGGAACATTCCTGCTACATTGAGGCGTAGGTCTTCAAAATAGAACAGAAAACCGGCTACTACTCCCAGGAAAATAGCAGCTACAGTTATGGCATTGGGTGATATACCCGCTTTCCGGAAAAGCAATGCCCATTGATATCCCAGCGGGCGGTAAAACATAAGATCGATCCACTCTTCCGTATCCCCGGACTTCAGGGAAGCAGCCATAGATACCTTCTTTTCATCTGCTGTGTGTTCATTCTCTTTCATATACTCTTTTCAGGATCAGGTTGGCTATCGCCTGTGCCGCCTCTGCCCCGCAAGGGGCAAAACTGGGCCAGTCATTAAAATCAATTATCCGTGGGGTACCCTCCGGGGAAACGATACAATCTCCTCCGTATACCTGTACATTCAATACATCAGCTGCCTGCTCGCACAAAGCCTGCAACCTCTCTACCGAAAAACCAATCCCGGCGGGCCGGCCGTTTATCTCTTCCAGCCCGAATTTACTATGCTGCTTATCAAACGGATAGAACCAATGAAAAAACCGCTTCCGGCCACTCCGTAAAATTTGATCAGATCGCCCGGAAGATGCCTGCTGATAACCACCCGCCCGATGCCCCGCAGCGCGTACTCGATCAGTATGTCCTGCAATTCTGCCAGATGGCGTACATAGGAGACATCCTCCCGGTGTATGGCATGAAAATCCGCGCGCTTCACCCAGCAAGGGGTAAAGTGTTCAGGGACCTGCCCCGCAAAGGACCCATCGGTATCACAGGCTATGCTCTCCGGATACGGGATCTGATTTCCGAGCAGGAGGAAGGTCATCCGTTCCCGGTTGCAGTTACGGATACCGGACGCGGCATTGATGGCCAACCGGCCTTTTTGCTCCATCTGCTCTAACTTCCGCACCGCTGCCCCGCTACGCATCATGGTAAATACACACGATTCGCGCAGCTCTCTCAACAGGAATTCCTGTTCGGTATACATCCGCACCACATGACCTGCTTTAGTCAGCTGGCGGGCCGTATCTGATAAGATAGCAGCGTCGTTCCCCACATGATTGGGAGAGAAGAGGGCATACCGTTGTACAGCGGCAAACTCCAGTCCTTTCATCCTTTTCTGTGTTGATCCACAAACTGCCGCGCCTCCGTCCAGTCGGCACTACGGTCTATATCAATGATCTTTGAAAAAGGGCAGGCTCTGACCCGCAGTCCGGAAGTGACCAGATACTGCTGAAACCCTCTCATACGTTTAATCCCTTTCTCCCGGGCAGGGATCACCTGGAGAAGAGCCGCGCGGTTCAGGCAATAGATCCCACCGGATATGTAATATTTTCCCTGAGGCCGCACAGAAGTATAGGCTGTTACCCGCAACTCTTCATCCGTACATACATACAACGGAGAGTCGTCTTCCACATACGTGGTCACAGCCATCAGCGCGTCACAATCGTCAGCTCCGCGGAACTCTTTCAGATACAGAGAGAATTCCTCTTCATCAAATACCGGGTCTACTGTAGTCACACAGCATTTTCCGCTTTTCTCCAGCAAAGGGACAAGCATTTCCAGACTGTGCAAAGAATCGACTGTGGTCTTTACCACTACCTGCAAAGGTACTGGCAGAGTGAGGCCTTTCAGATAGGTATGTACATCTTCCATTTCCTCGTTCACCACGACACTGACAGAGGTAGCCTGCTGAGCTAAAAAATACGGATCAGTCGTCCTATCAGAGGCTCCCCTCCTATCTCTACCAACGGTTTGGAGATATGTATGCCGTCGGCAACCAGCCGGTTACCTGCTCCGGCAGCAATGATCGCAAAATCCATACGTTCGTTTTTTCAGTCTATATAATCTAAGGTAGGCTCACCGATCAGCTTGCGCAACGTATTCTTCAGCTTGGTATACTGGATGAACAGATCATGTTCGGGCACATACTCCCTATCGTGCATCGGGCTTTTGAAATAGAAAGAGAGCCATTCCTGTATACCGCTCATCCCGGCACGCGCGGCCAGGTCGGCAAACAAGACCAGATCCAGTACTAGCGGAGCGGCCAGAATAGAGTCCCGACAGAGAAAATCCACCTTCAACTGCATCGGATACCCCATCCAGCCAATGATATCAATATTGTCCCACCCCTCTTTATTGTCTTTCCGGGGAGGATAATAGTTGATGCGTACTTTGTGATAAACGTTGCCATACAGTTCCGGATAGATGCCGGGTTGCAGAATGGTATCGATCACCGACAGTTTGCTTACCTCTTTGGTTTTGAAAGAGTCCGGATCATCCAGTACCTCTCCGTCACGGTTGCCTAAGATATTGGTAGAGAACCACCCCGACAGTCCCAGCATACGGGTTTTCAGCATGGGAGCCAGTACGGTCTTCAGCATCGTCTGTCCGGTCTTGAAGTCTTTTCCGGCCACAGGTACCTCCTTGTTCCGGGCAAACTTCCACATCGCAGGTATATCCACACACAGATTGGGCGCTCCCATAATAAAGGGCACCCCCTCAGCGATGGCGGCATACGCGTAGCACATACTGGGCGCGATGACATCGGTCCGGTTGTCTTTCATAGCCTGTTCCAGATCACTCAAGGTATGGTGTTCTTTACAGGCAGGCAGGTAGATCTCCGTACTGGCAGACCAGATCACTACCAGACGGTCGCATCCGTTCTGTTGTTTGAACTGCCGGATATCTTCCCGCAATTGCTCGGTCAGTTCCCAACGGCTATCCGCATGCTTGACATGCGTACCGTGCAGGCGTTTCACCCACTCCGGATCAAACGCGGCTTTCATGGGGCGGATACGCTGTAATTCTTCTCTGACAGGTTCGAGGTCTTTATGTTCGAGCACTTCCGCGTGCAGGGCAGCTTCATACACATCGTCCGGGAAAATATCCCATCCTCCGAAAACCAGGTCGTCCATACCGGCCAGAGGAACTACCTCTTTTATTTTAGGAAAACGATTTTCATTGCGTTTGCCCAGCCGGATGGTGGCCAACTGTGTAATGGAACCTATGGGTTTGGAGAGTCCTTTGCGGGCAGAGAGTGTACCCACCACAAATATAGTAGCAACTGCCCCGCCTAATCCTACCACCAGCACGCCCAGACGGCCGTCGGCAGATCTGATTTCTTGTTTCATGTTTTATGGATCTAAATTCAAATTATGAGTTTCCAGGCATTACTTCCGGACAGACAGAAAACGGTCCGTATGGTAACGACACGATATGGCAGACTTGTCCTGAAACTTTATAAAAAGATGCAGACAAGTCCCGATCCATAAAACAAATTTACAGGCTGACTTGTTCCGGGAAAAGGCCTATTTCATACATTCAAAAATTCAGACGGGCCGTAATGCGTAATCCGGAGCGGTCGATCCCTTCCAGATCGCGATAGGTAAGACGCCAGGTATAATCGAACCGGAACACCTTAAAGACATTCTCAATACCGAAACCTGCCTCCATATAAGGGCGGCTTCCCAGTGTATGACTTCCTTCGGGAAAAAGGAAAAGCCCCTCACTATGCTCCGGATTGTTCTTGTCGCTCAGTCCTCCGTACATGCCCCGGAAAGAGAGTATTTCCCGCCATTCCAGTTTTTTGAGCAGCGGGATCCGGTTGAAGAGTAACCCGTTGAGGTAATAAGTCAGATCCCAGGAGACATACTCATCATTGAGGAATTCCATCGCGTTCATCAGTACATACGATTCCGGCTGGGTAATGTAGGTAAGGTTGACACGGGGAATGATCAGTAGCGGGAACGGCGCTTTGCTCCAGACTTTCCCCCCCCGCAGGATGGCGTCGGTATAGCCAAAAGCGGAAAACCAGAATCTCTTTTCAAAACCGGCTTCTGTATGGTGCAGGGTATAGTTACTTCCCAGAAAACCTTTCGCCGAAGCGGTATGGGCCAGCGTAAATACAGGCGCGTCGTAAGATACTTTGTAGCGGCTCCATTGGGTCTGCATAAACTTTTCATTGGGCGAGTACCTCAGTTTGAGTTCCAGTTCACTGAGAGAAAAATCGCGCAGGAAATCTACCCTGCCATTCTCCCTTTTGACCTCGAAAGGGATGAAATGCGAAGCCTCTTCGGTACGATACCGGGTAGTCAGGTAATACGAGAACCCCGAATACCGCTCGTGCGTATAAGTGAGTTCGGCCTTGCGGCTGTATCCGATGCGGTCGTCCGTTTTGCGCTTCACAGACAAGAACATATTGTCTTTATTGGCCAACAGATAATTCTGTCCGTACTGACGAACGTCGTATTCATAGACGGCTTTCACGGAATGGATCGGAAACTCATTGGCATATTCTTTCTTCGGCAGGAAAGAGTACTCCAGCTCTCCCATGTATTTCCACTTCGCGTCCCGTATGCCATAGGCCACAAACCCTTTGGCCAGCCAGTGCGGGTTCAGATGGGCGGATGTCATCCCCCCGGCACGCAACCGGATCCCCTCCAGGGTGTTGCCACTGACCGTAGAGTTCAGAGGTCCGTAATAGAATCTGGGTTTATCTTCCGGTATGTTCAGGTATCCGTTGAACAACACCGATATGCCTTTTTCCGTCCAGTAATAGGCCGGATGATTGCGTAGCTGATCCATCAGCCGGTCTACAGCGTCTTCTTTTTCATCGATGGAGCGCGGACGTTCCGCCTGCCAGAATACATTTTCACGATACAGTGCTTCGGGGTCTTCGATCACGCGTTCGGGCCTGCTGAAGACCTCTTCCCACTGCGGCTTATCGAACGAATGGTTGTAATAGGTCACCAGCCGACGGGCAAATATACCATCTGATTTTTCTCTGAGTTTAAACACCGTAGTGATCTCTTCGTGCTGCAACAGGCGAACTCCTCCGGGAGTACGTGTAAACTCTTGTTGCAAAGTCATATCATCTACGAAATTGAGATTGATCTTCTGCGGAAAGTTCATCTGTACCCGCCGCACGAAATAAGTAGAATCTAACGTGACGAACAGATGACCTGTAAACCCGAAAGATTCGGAGTTGAAAGGCACAAAGGTCAGATCTACATGAGGCTTACCATCTATATCCAGGGTATCTGACAGATAATACTTATAGAAAGAGGGCCCCATTTTCGACAGTGGGCTCACAAACTTATTGGTAAAAAGGGTAATGTTGTTCTCATAAATATCCACATCCCGGAACACCTCGTTCATCATCGCCTCCATTCCCTGCCGGGGAATGATCTCATCTATACCATCCCTTCTGACAGCATGGATATACTGCTTTTCCGACCGGGGCGACTTGCGGTAATAGTCTGTACCTAATGCTTCCCGGATAGAGACTGTCAGTACAGGCTTGCCTGTTACCTCCGAGGTATCTACATACTCGCGTAGAAAGTCAAATTTCCGGTAGAGCCTCTTGTTCTGTTTGTATTCGTCGAAGTTATTGAGGGCAAAAGTCGTCTTATCGTACCGGTCGTGCGTATAGTATTCCTCCGCGTAAGGTGATCCCTTTTCTTTGTGTTCAATCACCTGACGCACGAAAGCGACCGCCGGATTCTCTTTCCGGCTATACCGTTCACGTCCGGGCCGGACCACTACTTCGGAGAGTCCGTAGGTAGCAGGCGCGAGCCGGATCTGATACTCCTTCCGGAGCGAAAGGTCTATCTTCTCTACATACTCTTCATAACCGATCGTAGATACAACTAATTCTGCTTCTCTCTGCGAAACCTGAAAAGAAAACTTCCCCTCGTCATCCGTTGTAGTTCCTGTTGTAGTTCCTTTCAGATACACCGATACATACGACAAGGGTTCCTGTGTGAGCGAGTCACAGACAGATCCTCTGAGCAGATACTGGGCCTGTAAGGGAATCAACAAGAAAAGAACAATCGTACAAAATAAAACACGCTTTATATAGAATAACATTGTATGCAGTCTGAATGAACAGGCAAAGGTAACACAAATCCGACAAAACACAAAGGTCGTATTGGTTGAAATAATGGTCTGATTGAGAAGAAAAGAGAAGAGCGGAGGTACGATCGGAATGACAGGAGACTCTATGTATTCCTTTCCGTTCCTGAAGAGGGACAGAGAGAACCACATACAAACACATATATGTTCAATCGTATATCCTGAATCTGTAAACTGTAAATAGCTGCTGCGTTCTTACTAAATCTTGTTTTCCGGGAAACACTTCCGGCAAATTCTTGTTGTAATAAAAACTTGTCAGGACTTTCTGGTTCCTCTCAGGAAGGAGCTCACCCTGAAAAGAGGAAAATAAAGAATCCCATATACTAATTATAGCAATAAACAAATATCTTACATTATGGAATGGATAATCAATCAATTCAGAGCGCATCCTGAACTTGCCATTTTCTTCACCCTGTTCCTGGGGTTCTGGATCGGTAAACTGAAGATCGGGAAGTTTAGCCTGGGTACGGTTACGAGTGTATTACTGGTAGGCGTATTGGTCGGACAACTCAATATCCCTATCGGTGATCCGTTGAAAGCTGTATTTTTCCTGTTGTTTCTTTTCGCGGTAGGTTACAAAGTGGGCCCTCAGTTTTTCCGGGGACTGAAAAAAGACGGTTTGCCACAGGTGATATTTGCCACGATCATGTGTGTGTTCTGTCTGCTGGTCCCTTTTGTACTGGCCAAGATCATGGGATACAACGCCGGGGAAGCGGCCGGACTACTGGCCGGTTCGCAGACCATTTCGGCAGTGATCGGCGTGGCAGACGACACCATACGCGGGCTGAGTATCAGTGATGCCGACAAGCAAAATTACATCAACATTATACCTGTAGCGTATGCGGTTACTTATATTTTCGGTACGGCCGGATCTGCCTGGGTGGTTTCTTCGCTGGGACCTAAGATGCTGGGCGGATTGGACAAGGTGAAAGCAGCCTGCAAAGAACTGGAAGCCAAGATGGGCAACAGTGAAGCAGACGAACCGGGATTTATGCAAGCCGCGCGTCCTGTGGTGTTCCGGGCATACCAGATCAGCAACGATTGGTTCGAAGGAGGAAAAAGCGTCAGTGACCTGGAAACTTATTTCGCACAGGACAATAAGTTTATCTTTGTAGAACGTATCCGTAAAGGAGGAGTGGTCAAAGAGGTCAGTCCGGACATCTTACTCGAGAAGGAAGACGAAGTGGTGCTGAGTGGCCGCCGGGAATACGTGATCGAGGAGGAAGAGTGGATCGGTCCGGAGGTGTTTGACTATCAGCTCACCGATTTCCCGGCAGAGACCCTACCGGTTATGGTTACCAAAAAGACCTTCTCGGGACAGACCCTGGAAACACTCCGGAGTAAGAAATTCATGCACGGGGTCAGCATACGCAGCATCAAACGCGCCGATGTGAACATCCCCGTACTGTTACAGACCCAATTGGATGCGGGCGATATGATCGAACTGGTGGGCATGAAGCAGGATGTAGAGACAGCGGCCAACAAGATCGGATACATAGACCGTCCGACCAATCAGACAGATATGATGTTCGTAGGACTGGGTATCCTGATCGGAGGACTGGTAGGTGCGTTGACCCTGAAACTGGGTGGCGTACCCATCAGTCTGAGCACCAGTGGCGGCGCGCTGATCGCCGGTTTAGTATTCGGGTGGCTACGCTCCAAACACCCCACTTTCGGACGTATTCCCGAACCTTCGCTCTGGGTATTGAATAATGTAGGTCTGAATATGTTCATCGCGGTAGTAGGCATTACCGCCGGTCCCAGTTTTGTACAAGGATTCCAGCAGGTCGGGATCAGTCTGTTTTTCATAGGGGCATTAGCTACCGCTATCCCGCTGATACTTGGACTGTTGATGGCCCGGTACATTTTCAAATTCCATCCGGCCTACAGCCTGGGATGTACGGCAGGAGCGCGTACCACTACCGCGGCACTGGGTGCCGTGCAGGATGCGGTAGGCAGCCAGACCCCTGCTCTGGGATATACCATCACCTATGCGGTGGGTAATACTTTACTTATCATCTGGGGGTAGTGATCGTACTGCTGATGAGCTGAACAGAGAAACATACGCTGTTCCGGACAGCACGCCCCTGCCTTTGATCTACTTGTATATAATTTGAATTTTAACTTTATGTACTCCCGCTCCGTGATCTACGGACAGCGGGAGTACAGCAGATAACTAACCATATGGAAAAGAAAAAAGTAAAAGACGGAGATATTACCAAAGATTTTGAAAAAAAGATGGAGACCATCAGTCCGTTCGAATTGAAAAATAAACTGATCGACCTGGCCAACATCAGTGGAAAGAAACTCTCCAACATGATGCTCAACGCAGGGCGTGGCAATCCGAACTGGATCGCTACCACGCCGCGTGAAGCCTTCTTCCTGCTGGGCAGATTCGGTCTGGAAGAGTGTAAACGCGTATTCTCGCTGAAAGAGGGAATAGCCGGCATACCCGAACTGAACGGGATAGGCAAACGTTTCAAAGAGTTCCTCAAAGAAAATGCCAAAGAGCCCGGTGCCAGATTGCTCAAAGGGGCCTTCCAGTATATGATCGATACGCACCAGGCCGACCCCGACGCGCTGGCACATGAATGGGCAGAGGGAGTGATCGGAGATCAGTATCCGGTACCCGACCGTATCCTGCATTTTACCGAACAGATCGTGCAGGACTACCTGGCACAGGAGATGTGCGACAAACGCCCGCCACGGGGCAGCTTCGATCTGTTCGCTACCGAAGGAGGTACAGCGGCCATGTGCTATGTATTTGATTCGCTACAGGAAAACTACCTGCTCAACCGGGGCGATTCTATCGCACTGATGGTACCGGCTTTTACGCCCTACATCGAAATCCCGGAACTGAAACGGTATCGCTTCAATGTCACGGAGATACATGCCAGCCAGATGACCACAGACGGCAAACATACCTGGCAATATCCGGATGAAGAGCTGGATAAACTACGCAATCCACAGATCAAAGCCTTGTTCCTGATCAATCCCAGCAACCCGCCCAGTTACGCGCTGAACAAACATGCCATTAATTTCATCAAAGATGTGGTGAAGAAAGACAACCCCAACCTGATGATCATTACCGACGATGTGTATGGGACTTTTGTTCCGAACTTCCGTTCACTGATGGCCGATCTGCCACACAATACGATCTGTGTATACTCCTTCTCCAAATATTTCGGCGCGACGGGTTGGCGTGACGCTGTGATCGCCCTCCATACAGACAACATCTATGACAAGATGATCGCTGACCTGCCACGAAGCATCAAAGAGTCGCTCGCGCGTCGCTACGGCAGCATCGGGCTGGATACGGGAAACATGAAACTGATCGACCGTATGGTGGCAGACAGCCGTATGGTGGCTCTCAACCATACAGCCGGGCTCTCTCTGCCTCAACAGACGCAAATGAGTCTGTTTGCCGCCTTTGCGCTGCTCGATAAAAAAGACGCATACAAAACCCGTATGCACCAACTGATCCAGAGCCGTCTGAAGGCCCTGTGGAACCATACCGGATTTGAACTGGAAGAAGATCCGTTGCGCGCCGGATACTACGCGGAGATCGATATGCTGGTCTGGGGGAAAAAGATCTACGGACAGGAGTTCATTGACTATCTGACTAAAGAGTATGCTCCGCTGGATATTGTATTCCGTCTGGCCAACGAGACCTCTCTGGTATTGCTCAACGGAAGTGGATTTGACGGTCCGGAATGGAGCATCCGCGTCTCTCTGGCCAACCTCAACAAAGAGGATTACGTAAAGATCAGAAAAAGTATCCGTGCCTTGCTGGACGACTATGCCGATACATGGCAGAAATCCCTGTCCAAATAGGCCTTTTTCATTCCGGCAGGGCCAGCTAAAGAGTTACGATGTACGGAATGTACGATGTACGATTTGGAATACATGGCAGACGAATCAATAATCTAAAGAGTTACGATGTACGGATTTATGAACCAATGGCAGATGAAGTCAGTGGAAGATCGGCGTAGCCAACCAGGCGGCCAGCAAAGGGATTTACTATTTGGAATACAGTTCAATTCATAGATCTTCCCGCTTCTTTAACCGTTGACCCGGAGATAATTTAAATTATCTTTCCAATCGTACATCGTAAATCTGCAAATCCTCTTGCCTCTTCAACCGTTGGCCGGGAAGTAATTTTAAATTGTATTTCCAATCGTACATCGTAAATCCGTACATCGTAAATCATTTTGTTTTATATCTGATACTCATGAAACGTTTTTTGCTTCTACACGTTTGCGGCGCTTTTTTCCTGCTTCCCGTACATTCACAAAGCCAGTTGATGAATGTAGGACTGGAAGTATGTACGGATTTCGATGCCTGGATGAACAACCGCCATCCGGACACCAGGAGTTTCAGGTTGAATACCTTACAGCTTGTTTTCAGCGGGGAACTTTACCCGGGTATTACTTACCGCGTACAGCAACGGCTCAACGATACGCCTTTCCGCGAGAGCGACCGCTATATGGCCAACACCCTGGATGCCTTTGTCAATTTCGCGCCACGCCACTGGAACTGGGATTTTACGATTGGCAAACAGAACCTGCTTTTCGGTACCTATGAGACGGACTACGATCCCAGTGATCTCTATCTGCTGAGCTTAGTCTTCGATAATTTTCTCATCAGCCAGGTAGGGGTTACCGCGCGTCGCAACTGGAAAAACGGCAGTCTGGCCGCTCAGGTATCCGATGTGACGGGAGATCAGTTGGTCTACAACGAGAACCGCTCGTTTGCCTATACATTCAACGCGGCAGGATATACACCCAACCGCAAGATGAATGCCAGTATCGCCTATACACTGATACAAGCCGGGAACAAACATTTTTTCAACTGGCTGACACTGGGGGCACAGCTCAGGCACCGTAATTACTTCGGAGAACTGGACGCGTATGCCGGCAGATACCGGGAGAATATGTCACTTGACGAAGAGACGGATAACTATATCGTAGCCGATAATCTGTCTGTATCGATAACAAGCCGCCTGCGGTTGGGGAAACTTTCTCCCCTGCTGAAACTCTCTTTCGACTACCAGCAGGATGCTCAGGAGAAAACCATGAGTAAACGCAGATGGAGCGGAGCAACCGGCATGGAATACTATCCTTTGCGCAAACACGACCTTCGTTTCCATGCCATCTATCAGTTCAATTACGTCAGCTACGGAGAGATGTGGTATAACAATTACCACCATGAAATGACCAACCGGGTCACCATCGGTATGCAGTGGCAGGTGAGTCTGGGCGATCTGTTTGAAACTTTACGGAAATAGGATACGGAAACGGGTCAGGCCATCGGCATAGGTGCGCAACGAGAATGTGCATCCGTGCCGGCTCAGGATCTCACGTATAAAGATCAGGCCGATGCCCTGTCCGTTGGGCTTGGTAGAGAAGAAAGGAGTAAATAATTTAGCTTCCGCCTCTTTGGAGATACCCGCGCCGTTGTCTGCCACTTCTATACCGGCAGGCGCGAATGTACGGATCGTGATCTCTCCGTTCTCCCCGATACTTTCCACCGCGTTCTTGATGATATTGACTAATACCTGTTCGATGAGCGCGGCATCCATCTGCACTGGTCGAAGCTGCTCTGACAACTCCATACGGATAGTTACTCCATGGTCTGCGCACAATCCTTCCATAAACCGCTTACAGGTGGCTGTCAGTTCATTCATATCTACAGCAGCCAGATGGGGTTCCGGGATCTTGACCACATCGGCAAAGCGGGTGATAAACCGGCTCATGGAAAAACACCTCTCCACACACACCTATCACTTCACTGACATCTTCCATTCCTTTATACTCTTCCAGAGCCTGCCCCACGGTATCTAACGTAGAGGTGATGCCGGCTGTGGTATTGTTCACCTCATGAGCAATCATCCGGATCACTTTTTCATAGGCTTTCTTTTCTGCCCGGAAGACCTCCTCCGTAAGGCTTTCGATCAGATAGAAAGGATGATTGAATCCTCTGTCAATGAAAGAGGAGTGAGTACATTTGTAGATATTGGAATCGTTCAGCCGGACTGTCTGTGTCTGTCCCAGAGGGACAGCAGCCAACTCTGTCGCCAACGGAGAATCTATTTCGGTGATCTTATGCAGCAGGGCTTCTTCCTGAGACACTCCCAGCATTTTCAAAGCCATCGGATTGAGTTGCGTCAGCTGTTCGTCTAAAGACAACAGGATCACGCCCATAGGGGAAGCATTGATCAGCAGATCCAGAAAGTGATTTTGCTCGCGCATACGCAACCGCTCATTTTTCAGCTGCTCCATCATGCGGTTAAACACCTTTACCACCCGATCGGCTTCATACTGCCCGACGAGGCTCAGCCGACTGCTGAAATCCTGCTCCCGCAACAACTCCATTCCGCTCCCGATGGTATGCAGGGGTCTGACGATCCGGCGGTAGAACACGACCAGGAAACATACAGTCACCCCAATCAGTCCCTCCAGCAGATAGAACATCCAGGGAGTGTCATAGGCCACTTTATAGGTCAGAAACCCCAGTACAGTAAGCAACAACAGGGCAAATACCCAGAAAAGACCTTTCAGGCGCATCGCATCAGGAGTTAGTAACAGTGATGTTGTATTTCTCCAGCCAGCGATAGAGTGCCGCCCGACTGATGCCCAGTGCCAGCGCCACCTGACTCAGGTTTCCTTTGTGCTGATCGAGGGCTTGCAGGATGGTCTGCCGCTCAATCTCATCCAGGGTCATTCCCGCCAGAGAGTTACCTGTGGCCACTGCCGGTTCGTCTGCCCGGTGATACTGAGCATCAAAATCAGAAGCTTCCAGACGCTCTTTGCCACTCACTAAGATGGTACGCTCTACTAAGTTTTTCAACTCCCGGATATTGCCCGGAAAAGGCAACCGGCTCAGGAAAGTGAGCGCGTCGGAAGAGAAGTCGGTACGGGGCAGTCCGTTGATCTTTGCCTGTAGGTCCGCGAAATGACGGGCCAGCAACGGAATGTCTTCTTTACGTTCACGCAAAGCAGGCAATTGCACGGTGATCAGATTGATGCGATAGTAGAGATCTTCCCGGAACGTACGCTCCCCAACCATCTTACGCAGATCGGCATTGGTAGCACTCACCACACGTATGTCCACTTTCCGGGGGCGGCTGTCGCCCAGGACCTCAAACGTCTGATCTTGCAGGACACGCAACAGCTTCACCTGGCACGAGAGATCCAGTTCGCCGATCTCATCCAGAAAGATCGTACCCTTGTTGGCCATTTCAAAACGTCCCAGCCGATCGGAAGAGGCATCGGTAAAGGCCCCTTTCTTGTGTCCGAACATCTCGCTTTCAAAAAGGCTTTGTGAGATCCCTCCGAGGTTCACCTTTACAAACGGATGCTCCGCGCGCTGGCTGTTGATATGGATAGCCTCAGCGATCAGTTCTTTCCCGGTACCGCTCTCTCCGGTGATCAATACGGAAGCATGGGTACGGGCAATACGCCCTATCGTGTCCAGCACATCCGTCAATCCTTTGGAACGGCCGATGATGTGATCCCGTTTCAGGCTGCCGGAACTGGTTTTCTCTTCCTCCTCCGGCATACGGGTAAACTCCAGTGCGGTCTCGATCCGTTGCAGCAACGCCGCGTTGTTCCAGGGTTTGGTGATAAAATCGAACGCTCCGGCCTGCATGCCCTGCACGGCCAGCTGGATGCTTCCCCAGGCTGTCATCAGGATCACAGGGACCTCCGGGCGGAATATCTTCACCTGTCTGAGCAGCGTGAGCCCCTCCTCTCCGGTAGTGGTCAGCGTAAAGTTCATATCCATCAGGATCAATTCAGGTGCCACAGCACGCACCACCTCCATAGCTTCTCTGGGTCCGGGTACAGTCTGTACCTCATAGCCGGCACGTTTGAGCATGAAACTCAGGGAAGAACGTACGGCGCTATCATCGTCAATAACAAGAATCATATCATTTAGTCTCTTTAGTCTGTATTTCTCTCTCAGGGAACAAACTTACGCTTTTTTCCGGAAAATAAGCCATATATGCCCCAAAAAGAAAGCAGTCTCCTCACTCATCTGCGATGAATAGGTCTTAAAAGTTCACAGGATATGTTAAAGGCTCCGGCCCTAACCGTCAGATCAGGAAGGAAACCACACACAGAGAGTTACCCTCCGGGCACATCTACCTTGTTATGCAGCCATCTGCATGGACCGGACCAGGGGTCCATACAATTAAACAACTGTTTAACAAGCAGACAAACCAGCGAACGGCGAAATCCATATCCTACCCCTTCTCACCGGATGGGCTGAAATCCCGATCCATTCTGACCCGGGCAAGGGAACGCGGGATACCAAAGCCAACGCCAACCCGGAGCCGGATCCATAGGGCCTCCAGCCCATTGGCGGGCAGCCCCCGGCTGTATGGAACGTTGATTCAGTTTATCCGGTGCGTATGATGCAACCTTGACCGCATCCATCACCCGGTGGGCTCTGCCGGTCTTCGTTTGGCTGCACAGATCCGGTCCCGGACGTGCCCTGCCTTTCAGATCGTACATCGTAACTCTGTACATTGTCAATCATTTCACTATCCGTTCAAAATCCGCCTCCAGTTCTCTGTCTTGCTCAAAATCCCACAAAGTCAGGCTACGAAGCTGATAGAAGTAGTACCAGTAATAATACAGTTCATTGATGTGATTCTGCTTAGCCTCATCCTTCGAATTCTGGGCATCATTGAGATCCAGTGTATTGATCTTCCCGATCAGGAAAGTCTCGATACTGGTTTTATACCGTTGCTGAGCGATCTTGTCCGCCTCTTCCGCGATCATCAGCTGAGCAGACTGATTGTTGAAATTAGCTACCAGCAGGAAAATATCCTGATTGAAGCTGATCTCTTCCTGCCGGATACGCGACATCACCACCTCGCGGTTGCTCTTGGCTACCTGTACCTTTCCTTTGCGCTTGCCCCAGTCTACCAGAGGGATAGTGATCCCCACCTCAACGATCTGATTATCGAGCAGATCCCGGTAGACCGACGAAAGATGATTGCTGCGCCCTGTATATCCGAAGTTCGCGAACAGATCTATACTCCGCAGATTGCCCCGGGCCGTGGCCACCTCGTAATCTGCCTCCAGCTGCCGCCGACGGATATTCTGCGCGAAGGAGTGGCGGGCCAGCGCCTTCTCCAGGACGACATTGTACCGCATCTCCAGATCCGGCACCTTTCCCGGGATCACAGGGTCTAACACATCCTGCTCAGAAAGTCCCAGAAAAGCGCGCAACTGGAACATCCGGGCATTCAGTGTACTCTCTGCCTGCGTCAGGCTGGCCTGAGCGTTGAGTGCCGCCAGTTTCAGCTGAAGCAATTCATTCTCTGAGATCTGCCCCATCTGCCGCTTGGCCTGGGCTACTTCATACAGGCGATCGGCATTCAGCTGGTTTTGCCGGGCCGTTCCCAGTTGTTCTTTGGCCATCAGCAGATTAAAGAAATAAGCGATCGCGTTCATCGTCACCTGTTCGGTAGCAGTCAGGAAAGCAGCCTTTGCTTCCGCATAGCGTACAGGTTCGATACGCCGGTTCCATTTCGTATGATTCACCCCGAACACCGGTTGGGTCAGCTGCAAGCCGACAGGTACAGACATGTATTGTTTGTAACTGTTATTACCCAACTGATTGATAAAATCCAGCGACGAGGTCAGCGACAGGGTACCGCCACTGAACCAGATGTTCTGATCGATAGACAGATTGCCCGAAAGCCCCAGTGAATTGTTACGGACAAACGTATAGCTTCCATCCTCCTGCTGATACGCGTTGTAAGACTTATTGTAGTTGGGCAACGTTCCTGTAAAGTTCATCTCCGGCAACAGATCCGCCCGAAAAGTACGATATTCCCAGTAGGCCGTTTTCAGTTCATTCAACGCCACAGCCGCGTCTACCGATTGGGTACGTGCCAGATCAATCGCTTCTTCCAGTGTGATGGGACGTTCGTCTTGTGCCCCGGCCCGCGAAGCCAGACAGACGAGAAAGATAAATAGCAGAAAGTAGGATCTCATATCTTGTCTTGTTTTCTATCCGGAAAAGCAAACCACGTGCCAAAACCCGCAAGCAGCAGACTGCTCGCCCCCCCAAACAGCCCGGCAACCCGAATACCCTGCCGGACACATCGGCCGGAAAGGGATGATTCGTTCTTTCGATTGGGTACACAACTTCACAGACCCTTCACAAAAGCAAACAAAAAGTGTCCGTTATCGGACACCTTGTACGCAGACGAACGTCCGGGAGTGCCGTCAGCCGTTCTTATTCGGTATACATACCGTGAACCGCGTACCTACTCCCACTTCCGAAGTTACCTCCAGCGTCCCATGCAAACGGTCTACGATCGTCTTACAGATACTGAGTCCCAGCCCGGCCCCCTGAGTAAAGTTGTCGATCTTATAAAAACGATCAAAGATATGATCCAGCTTCTCTGCCGCCATACCTGGCCCTGTATCTTCCACAAAGAAACAGGTACACTCCTCATACTGATCGATATATCCAAATGTAATATGTCCTCTCTGAGTAAATTTGGCGGCATTATTGATCAGGTTATTGATCACTTGCTTCAGCCTGACGGCATCCGTCAGGATACGTTTTTCTTCTGACGGCACCTGCAGGATCAATTTCACATGGGCTGGCATATTCAGCAGTTGCGAGTGATACACCTCTGTCAGGATCTGTGTCAGGTCATGAGATACAAAATGGAACTCCATGGAGTTGGATTCGATACGTGACAGATCCAGGATATCACTGATCAGGGCCAGCAGCAGTTCACAGTTGGTGGTGATGGTCTCCACAAATTGTTCGATCTCATCCTTACTGAAAGCCTCAAAGTTGCGCAACAGATCGGAAAAACCGACAATGGCATTGAGCGGGGTACGTATCTCGTGACTCATATTAGCTAAGAAAGCCGATTTCAGTTTATCTGCCTCCATAGCCCGGTCACGCGCGGAGATCAGTTGCTCCTCGGTCTCTTTGTAACGCTGTACACTCTGGCAAACTCCCAGTACATGATAAGGAGTGGTTTCGTCCATCCCACTGAAAACAGAAGAGCGGAACTCCCACCATTCGTACTGCCCGGCGGCGTTCCTGTAGCGGGCACTCACCCGCAGATGCGGATTATCTTCCTGGAGCATCATCTCAAAGACGTTCTGTGCCCGCCTCCGGTCTTCCGGATGTATCATGGCTCCCAGTTGGGTACGGGTAAGTACAGATACCTCAGGCGACATGCCCATGCAGGCAGCGAGAAAACCCTCCTGGAAAGCGAAACAATCATCTTCTATGTTGTATTGCCAGGGATATACAGGACTCTCTTCAACAGCCATCCGGAACAGGTGTTTCTGCATCTCCTCTTCAGAGATATTACGCAAAGAGAGGGCCACACCGGTCAGTTTATCATTGCCATGAATGGGCACCATCACCCCGGCGATCAGGAAATTATGACCAGTCTGCAGCTCCCGTATGAACGAGCCCTCCGGTATAGACAGACTGGCATCTGTTTCCAGCACCTGCCGCAACATCGGGTAAAGGACCTCCTCCCCATTGTTCCAGACCTGAAAGACCGTATCCGCCGCCATTCCCTCATAGGGCCTGCCCACCGTTTCATCCGGTAGCTTGAGCATCCGGTGCAGTGCCAGGTTGGTATAATGGATCCGGAATTCCGTATCAAACGTAATAAGCCCGTCGCGCATGGAATGGAATATATGATCAAACTCATTACGCTGAGCCACCAGTTCCTCCTGCAACTGCAACCGGGCCTGTGCCTGGATACGGTGCCTGTATTCCCTGCGATTGGTGAGAACAAGCCTGCATACAATAAAGATCAGTACAGAAGATAAAACAGCCAGAACGAATACGAAGATCACCGGATACTTATCGTAATAGTGTTCATTGATCACCACACTTCCCGCGGGCAGGTCCTCTTTGGAAATGCCAAACTGATGGAGCAGGTCAGCGTCAAATACCTGAAATACCTCACTGGAAAGAATGCCGAACGAAGAAGGAGAAGCTCCTTTGAGGATCTCCGCTCCCCGCAGAGCGGCCAGCCGGGAAAACCCGAACGGATTGGCACCGAACGAAGTGATGGCCCCCTGCCCCAATGCCCTGCCGTTTACCGCTAAGCAGGGTGCTTTGGAGACCGAAGCGATCAGGGGAGTAAAAAGGCCCCAATAGGGAGAGATAAGCACACATTCGTCTGACTTCTCAGACAGGTTGATCTCATACAGGATATCAATGATAGGGTCTTCGTCCAGATTATATACGTATTGTTCATACTCCGGATTCTCAGCCTGAAAAGACACCTAGTCTTCCAGGTAACGCTCGTAGGCCCGTTTGATAAAACGGCTGTTGCTGGTAACGTTAATGACGCGTTTGCGCTCCGGAAATAAGCTCTTGGCGGTCTGTAACATTTCTTTATAACGGGGAGGAGTAACATATCCGGTTACGTCCGGAAACTGCACAAGTACTTCGTGATTGAGGAATTCCACGCCGAAAAACACGACAGGAATACTCAGATCCAGCGAATCCCGGCAAGCCCATAAGGAATACAAAGCCTCATCATAGGCCGTCAGGATCAGGTCCGTTTCTGTCTCTATGGCCCACAGACAGATGTCATACATCACCTGCTCTTCCTGCCTGGCGTTCCAGTAATGTGCCTGCAGATACTCTACGGTCAATTCTATATCCAGCGAAGCATTTCTGAATCCATCTTCTATCCCCTGTTTCATGGCCTCTGACCAGGGATCTGTCTCCATATAAGACTGGATAAACAGCACGCGATAGGGACGGTCCGCGCCATATACCCATAACATATTCCCCAGTAAAAGTATACAAATCCCGACCTTTCGTAACGTATCCATCCCGTTAAGTTTTTCAATAGTAAAGGTACAAAGATAAATTTAAATCCGAAAAGTAAATATATTTTATATAGGTTTATTGAGGAAGTCCGGAAGATTTATCGAGGGGTAATGTACGGATTTACGATGCACGATCCGGATAGAGAGGTAGCCCAAGGATAGCATCAGCACAGCATACGGCACCCTATCAAAATGTCATTTTGATATTCCTGACCGCTATCGTTTCGTTTTTCGGCACCGGGATCAAGGATCAGTAGAAATAAAAGAAGGAAACCACCTCAGCGAAATACAAAGAGTCAGTACATTCCAACAAAAAGCATCCTTTTTCCAACAATTAAATCCTATTATTATCTATTTTTCATATATATCCGCGTACATGTGTCTGTTTTACACATTTGTCTCATCCGTCACCGGAACTCAGCTACAACAAAAACACGCTTTTTCTGTATACAGAATAGCTTCAAAAAAAGATTCCACGGAAGGTTGCGGTACCTTCTATGGAATCTCAGTCCGCTTTCCATGGAGAGTCAGGCAACCTTCCATGGAAAAGATCAGCGGTTTTCATGGAGAAATCTTCGTTTTGCCTGCCTGTTTCAGACTATATACCCTGCTTTTTTTGTATAATACTGCCACTTTCCCGCTCTCTATGCACACAGAATCAGAAAAACAGCTCTTTGATCAGTCAAGAAAACGACCACTTATCTTACTTTTTGATCATACTTACACCATACGAATAATAAAAAGACACTCCTTAAAACTTCACAGATCAGCGCACATACCGTGCCAGATCGATTTGCTGAGAGTACGGATCCTGCCTCGTACTTTTATATCCGTCCAGCCCGCCGTAGACTGTGTAGGGGTGTTCCTTTTTTCTTCCGATAGCCTCTGTCTGTAGGGGCAGTTAGTCATCATGCAACGCCTCGGCAGGTTTCAACTTCATGGCGTAACGAGCCGGATACCAGGAACCCAACCATACCATGGAACCGATCAGTAGATAAGTCAGCAGCAAAGTAGTCATATACCGCACCGGGGTCACCGGCGACAAGGCCAGTACATTCACATCGGCATGGATCATATTCAGACAGATCACCATAGCAGGCAATGCGGCCAGTGAGTAGAGCATCAGGGCTTCCAGAAGAACCTGATAGTACACTTGCCGACGGGTAGCTCCCATGGCCATACGCAGTCCGATCTCTCCCCGCCGTTTACGTGTACGGAACCAGAAAGTACCCATAATGGCGAAAAACACATTACATACAAAAAACAGAAATCCCGTACGAGAGTTGCAGATAGGCCGTATGTCCCTGTTCGATAGAGAATACCTCTCTTTTCTCTTTGTAAGACTGAATACCGATCATATAATAGGGACCTACGCGCAACCTTGGCTTCATCTCCCGGCTGAAATCATGAACAAAACCAGGCGATGTACCCGGTTTCACGCGAAGCGCTACGGTAGGTACAGACCACTGAAAAGAGGCCGGATCGACATACACATATATAAACGGTTCATATACGTGATAATCGGTGAATTTAGTAAGGGGTAATACTCCGGATACGTAATAAGACATTTCAGACTGGCCGTACTTATGCGCGTAATAATCATAAAAACGCCTGCCTGTCACATCCCGGCTGCCGAAAAGCCGCTCTGCCATATCAACAGTGATAAGTGCCGGCCGGGGATAAGGTACAGACTCCCACCCCCGGTATTTCCACTTTCCAGATCTACCCGGAACACCTCCACATACTCCGAAGAGATATATCTGATCTTAGCCGCGCAAACAGCACTGCTATCCTGCTGATTGGCATACCCTTGCATCACAAAATGATCTTCATACAGAGGGGTTCCCTGGAAATAACAGACAGCTTCCACATCCGGATACGCACCGATCTGCCGGATCAACTCCCGGAAATAATCCTCTTTTTTCTCCGATAAGTCCGGATCGTTCCACAACGTATTATTCACACGTATGTCTACTTCGTAGACCCCTTCAATCTCTATACCCCGGGGCTGGAAGGTGGTCATCGCATAATCCCACATCAGATCTACCCAGAACCACATGACTACAAAGATAAGGACCAACTGGATAAACAACCAGGCATTGGAACGACGCTGCGTCCAGAGTTGGTTAACTACCTGTTTGAGGATATGTTTCATACTTATTCTCCCTGAATTATTTCGGTAATGGGACGACGTATGGCCATCCATACCGGTATACATACCGATAATACGTTAAACAATAGACACAAAAGCAATACCATCAGAAAAAGATCCGCGTTGAAAAACAATCCTACATTCGTCAGACCTGCCTCCGCGCGCAAAGAGGCACTTCCAAACATCCAATACCCTCCCGTAACCACGATCAGGCAAGAAAACAGATAGCCGATCAGTCCTCCGAGAAAAGTGAGTAACATATTTTCGGCCAGCAACTGTCCGAATATAGAAGCAGTAGGAGCTCCGTAGGCTTTACGTATCCCGATCTCCTCCATCCGCGTGCGGATGTGGCTCTATACCATTCCGCTGATATTGATGGCCGGTACAATCAGCAAAACGCTCATCAGAAGCACAAACACCAGAGAGGGTATCATCCGCGACTCCTGAAAAAACATATGTTGCTCGTGTGTACGCAATTGATACAGCCTGAATGTATAATCGGTAAGCTCCGCGTTCAGCTGATCTACCTTTCGCTCTACTGCTGCCCTTACCTCCTGTTCGGAAACGCCTGGCTTACGTACTACAGCAGCCCGGTACGATCCTCTCAGACCTCCTGCTCTGTCTTGCATAGCATCCGGATAAAAGGCAGTCACAGGCACCCAGACATCCGCGTAAGCCGTAACAAACAGCTGGCTCACCGGCTTTACGACGCCTACGACCCGGGTGGGATGAAAATCTACCAGGATCTCTTCACCCACCACATCGGCAGTCTGAAAAATATCTAGGGCTACTTTCTCTGACAATACCACTACACGACGGCCGGCATCCCACTCTTCCTGGCTGATGGGACGGCCGGCCAGAAAAGTATAGGCGAAGACATCGAACCAGGCCGGATCGCATCCCCGCAGCGAATACCGCGCTTCATGGATACCGGAAAGATCGGAACAAGTCACTTTATGCACTTCGGTATAATAGGAAACCCGTTCTGCCTCCGGTAATTCACCGTATAAAAACCCGGATGTCCGACGAGACATACCATAGTTCCTGTCCGAACTATCCTCCAATTGAGAATATCCGGGCCCGGAATAAAACAACCGACTGCGACAGGGCTCCGGATCCATGTCCGCCACCCGCAGGTAGTACATCATATATACCGTCATTACTAAAGTAAGGGTCAGAGCAGTGCCTCCCAGACTCAGCAAAGAAAAAAACGGTTTTGCCGGAAGAGCCTATACGCCTGTTTCAGAAATTTTATATTCATAGCTTTATTTATTCCACGGGTTGGGATTTCATATTCCTGTGTTCCTGATCTGATCTCGTTGTGTGACGAGCCGGATAGGTAGAAACAGGTTCAATCAGGATACGGACAGCGGATCTCTTCTATTCTTCATGCAATACCTCCGCCGGTTGCAGCCGCATGACCTGCCGGGCCGGGAACCAGATGCCCAGAACTACCATGACCGCCATCAACAGCCAGGTAACTAAGATGCCACATACAAACCGTGGTATACTCCAGGGTACCGGCCATACGGAAACAAGCGGTTCATTTCCGATCATAGGTTGCACCAGGCCCAGATTCAGGCAAACCAGGATAGCCGGTAGTGCAACTACAGCCAGCAGCAACAATCCTTCCGCGAACAGCAGTTGCCGCACAGTGGCCCGTGAACTACCCATGGCTATGTGCAAAGCGATCTCTCCCCTGCGTCGGCGGGTACGGTACCAGAATGTACTTACAACACCCAGAAAGATGTTGACCAACAGGAAGATCGCCAGAAAACCCTCGCTGCGGATGCGTCCCGGCTCTCCGCTCTGTTCTTCGTAAATTTTGCGAATATCGCTGTAAGGAACTACCTCGTTGATCATGATATCGTCGGTATCCAACCGGGGAGCCAGTTCATTGAGGAGATATTCCCGGAATCCGGGTCCGTCGGCCTGGGGCCATACCCGTACCAGGACAGAATGAATCTCACTTCTATCGGCGGCCCTCAGGATCTGTTCATCGTCGAGCCGGTGCCATATCCAGGCTACTTTCCGGTCGAAGCGATATTCCCGTATATCAGACAATATACCATGCAGCGGTATCTCATACTCCCTGTGATAAGAGATAGTGATGGGGACATCCAATGAAAACTCAGGATATACCTCTTTAAAGAGATGGTATGCCTCCTGCGTGATCATAGCAGCCGGCTGATGCAGCGATGGCATAGAAGCGAAAGAGGCCGACCCTTCTTTTTCACGCAGACGGAAAACATTCATATATCCTTCGTCTACAGACAGACGGCGCATATTGATGTTGGCCGTATCGCCGGCGAAATAATTAGCATAGCGGCGTATACCGCCCATGATCTCCGAACTGGCAGTGGCGATCCCTACGGCCTCGAACAATTCTTTCCTCTCGCGCAGCCGTTGCAGGATATACAGGGTTTTCTCTCCCTGCGAACGCAGCGTATCCTTCCGCTCTCCGCTACTCACCAGCGAAAACCTGTAGACATGTTCGAGGTCATATCCTACCGGTTGCCGGTAGGTATAGAACAAACACCCCAGTGAATCGCACAGAAACCACATGACAATAAATACCACAAACAATTCGGCCAGTACCCACCCGTTCTGGGTACGCTGGTTGTAAATGAGTTTCAGATTATATACTACCTTTCTATACATACTTATCTCATTTTTGATTCAGACACCCGACAATCGGCTGCTTCACTACTTTCCACGCAGGCAACCATGCACTCAACAGGTTCATACACAGACAAAAGAAGAAAGCCATCATAAAGACCAGCGGATGCAACAAAGCCCGTACGGATAAGAGCAGGGGTCCTGAACTGCTCAGCATCTCAGGAGTAACAAAAAACCACTCCCGGAACAGGAACAATGCTCCGTAACTCAATAGAAGTCCTGCCACACCACCCAGACAGGTAAGCAACAGATTTTCACCCAGTACCTGACGCAACAAGCCGCGTGAAGTAGATCCGAATGCTTTGCGTACGCCTACTTCGATCAGCCTTTCCCGGATACGGGAAGAGAACAGGCCCGACAGGTTGAGAGCAGGTACTAAGAAAATGATCAGGACCACCAACAGGTATTGCATATAGAACTTTTTCATATCCAGTTCTCCCCAACCACCCCGGTTCATAAACTGGATATGGCTGTCCGGTTGACCGAAAAGTTTTACATTCTTTGTAGCCAATGAACTGCTCAGCTGATCTGCCATGCGGTTGACATCTGTACGGACCCGCGGCATTTCACCCCGGCTTCGGGCCAGGATCGCTATATCAAACCCATCCAGCCAGTCGTATTCACTGGCAGGCATTTCCAGATAAGTAGGATTGTATTTGCCCCAGATCTGAGCATACGAATGGGTGGCCGTCAGAGAAATATCCCTGACCACTCCGGTCACTACCGCCGTTTCCCGGTTGATCAGCAACCGCTCTCCCGCGATGTCTGTCCTGCCAAACAGACGGCGTGCTACACTTTCGGCAACCACTACCGGTATCAGGTCCGTATAGACATCCGCGTCAGAGAAAGGTCGTCCGTCTATAAAATCAAACCGGTATATCTGCCAGAAAGCAGGATCGGTGCTCCGGTAGTCCGCGGAGAAACGCTGGGGCTGACCGGGTACAGACAACAACGGGCGGGTGATATAAGAGATGGCGCTGGAAGCCTCAACCGCTTCGGAAGGCCAGATACACGCTTTCATAAACGCGGGCGACGCGTGGCCGACGCTATTGATACTGGTATCTTCTTTACCCTGCAGGCAGAGCCAGGAGATATACAAGGTACGGTCCAGATTCACCTCCGGGGCAGACGGACCGTACCGGATCTGCCAGGAGATACACATCACCATCAACAAACAGATGGCAAATCCTGTGCCCAGGATGGTAATCGCACTCATCAGCGGATTTTGCCGCAAGAGCCATATAACTTGTTTTATCAATACACGCATATCTATAGTTATTTTTATTCTTCATGCAATGCTTCAGCAGGCTGTATACCCATCGCCTGCCGGGCAGGATACCAGATACCTGCTGTAAGGATCAGGCCGATCAGGAAATAAGTAGAGAGAGTGACCGATACAAACCGCACCCATCCCCACGCTACCGGTCGCCTGGCCACCAGTACCCATTCGCCTAAGGAAAATTCAAAATATGCCGCGTTCCAACACAGCACAGCCGCGGGAATGGCAACGATCGTGAGCAATGCCCAGCCTTCGCTGTAAAGCAACTTTCCAACGGTGCTATAGTCACTCCCCAGCGCGACACGCAGGCCTATCTCCGCGCGCCGCTGACGGGTACGGAACCAGAAGGTCCCGATCAGTCCCAGAAATACATTGATGAGCAGGAAAACGGTGATCACCGCATACATCTGCACCCGGTTTTTAATGCCATACATCAATACAAACCACTCTTCCATATCGCTGTAAGGCATAATATCTACTAAATAGATCTGATCCACACTCAGCAGGTCTCTGTTCTTCTCCAGAAACGTTTCCCGGAAATCAGGGCTGTCTGTCCCGGGACGCAACCGAAAGGTGATGTTGTATTCCAGAGGCCATCCGTCATAAGAAGCGATCTCATTCTCTGTCAGGTGATAGAACAACCAGTAGGATTTGCCTAAAAACGGTTTTCCCGAAAATCCTCCACTATATTATAAAGCCGTAAAGGATTTCCCTCATTCGTCTGGTATTCCTCATTCCGGTCAAACGGAAGGCCATTCTCTAGATGTTTTTCTACCAACCGGTCGTAAGCATCCACGCTCAGGGCCATTTCACCCAGGGAAGAATTCATCCGGTCAAAAGGACGGTCAGGCTCCCGAAGCCTGAACTGAAAGACATCCATCCAACCGGGTGTGACCATCATCCGGCGATTCCCTATCATGGAACTGTCTTTCAGCATAATACCTATTCCATAGTTGGTAGCCGACATCGGAAGGCTCCACGTGTCTATACCTACAGATTCTACCTCGGGAATACGGGAAAGCCGGTCGGCTATTTCCAGTATACACTGGCCGTTGGTACGTGTGACATCTACTTCCAGATCGTTGTTAAGATCCATCTCCATCAGATAGACATCCTCTATGTTGTAGCCCAGAGGAGGTATGTAGTGATAGGTAGTTGTTCCTATAAAATCTATCAGGAACCACATCACAAGAAAAACCAGGAACAACTCGATCAGTACCCAGGCATTCTGCCGGCGACGGTTCCATATCAGTGTAAATATCTGTTTAATCATATACGGTCTGTTGATCAGATCTGTAAGATCCGGATTATATTATCGTTCGTTCAAAGCCTCCACAATATGTCTGCGCGTTACGTTCCATGCCGGTATACCCGCGCTCAGCAGATTCAGCAACAGACAGAATACAAAAGCGATGAGAAAGGTAGAGGGCCGGATCAGCATAGAGGCGGTAAAGAATATATCTCTGGCACTGACAAAAGTATGCGCGGTGACAAAGAGCCAGTCTTTCAAGACCACCACTGTCAGATAAGCCAGCGCAAGGCCCAGCAGACTACCGATCAGCGTAAGCACAAAATTTTCCATCAGTATTTGTCTGACCAGAACCGGACGGGTAGCTCCGAAAGCGCGCCGGGTACCCAATTCAGACAGTCGTTTCTGCATCCGTGAAGCAGAGAGGCCACTCAGATTCACTGCCGGGACCATTAAAAGAACCAGCAAGGCGATCGCGTATTGCCAGTATACCCGGTTCATATCAGGTCCGATATTGGTCCATATCCGGTTCTGATTAGTAAACACATCGTCTGGTTGCCCCATCAGGTCATACTCCCGTTCCTGCAGGTTGGCATTGAAACGCTGCAGGTTCTGGTCGATCTGCCTGCGGACTTCAGGGAAATCGGCCGAGGAAGCGGCCAGCATAAAGATCCGGGCATTCCCTCCCCAACCATACTCGCTGGTCGGCGCATGAAACAGATCCGGAGAATAGGGATACCACATTTCCGCATACGCATTGACAGCTAATGAAGAAACATCTCTGACCACACCGGATATACGGTAATTAGTCCCGGCTACGCGTATATCCTGTCCGGCGACATCTGTCCTGCCGAAGAGCCGGCGGGCCAGACTTTCACAAACGACGACCGGCTTCGCCTGAGAGGTCTGCATACTGAGTTCAAAAGGCTTTCCATCCAGGAAGCGGAAGTCAAAAATACGCCAGAAAGCCTCATCCGTTTCCAGGGCATAAGCTCTGATCCGTCGGGTTCTGTCGGGGGTAGAAACTAATTTGAACTCCCCGATACTTGCAGCCGAAATCTCTTCCAGCGTCTCTACCGGATATACAACCTCTTTCATAAACGCGACACTCGCCACTCCGGAACTCTGCCCCTGCCGGGTGACTTTATTGGTACTGGCCAGATTCTTTATGATAAGCATCCTGTCTCTGTGGATTTCCGGCTCATAATCCGCGGTCTGCACCTGCCACAAAATGATGATCACTATGATCATAGTTATGGCCAGGGCCGTGCCCAGAATGCTGATCATCGTGAAAAAAGGATTCTCGGCCAGGATCCTCAGCGACTGTTTGAGATTAAAATCTTTCATATCTGTTATAACTTTAGTACTTTACAGATCAGTTGATTTTCTGACGATCCCCTGTCTGCAATAAATGTTACGAACTGCGAACGACCCGGCTATCCTTCCGCCCGCAAAGCAAGAGCAGGCTCTATCTTTGTTGCTTTCGATGCCGGATACCATATACCCACTACAAGGGTGACAGCTATGAGCCCGAATGTGATTCCTACTGTTGTTACAAAACGTCCGGCCTCCAGATAGTGTCCGTTCAGGTAGCTATTGTACTCATTCATGGCCAATATATGGTCAATGGCAACAGCAGGTATAGTAGCCACGAGCAACAGAAACAGGCCCTCCTTCAACAGATAAGAGAAGATCTGCCTGCGGGTACTTCCAAAGCTCATCCGGAGCGCCAGTTCACTCCTTCTCTGCTGCGTACGGAACCAGAATGTGCCCAACAGACCCAGGAAAATATTGACAAGCAGGAAACCCATTCCCCACAGGTAATTGCGCAGTTCGTTCATTTCGTCCAGCTGATAACGATGGCGCACCGTTTCCATGGACTGAATTCCTTTTATAAAAAGGTTTCCACTCCGGTAGTGGGTCTCAAAGTCCCGACGGATACGATCTTCAAAACCTGATTCAGTTCCGGGTCGGGTGCGCAGGCAAAGTTCGTAATAGACCACCCGTCTCTCGTCAAGCGCTGCGATCTCACTGTCATCAATCACATAAAAAATAAATCTCGAACCATATATCGAAGCAAAATCACTGTATCTTACAGGTTGAGTAACTGCTACCAGCCGACGGGTATCCAATGAATCTCCTCCGAAATAAAAATCTTTTCCTGTAAAAGATCTTAAGGATATCCCGTAATCACGTTGATATAGATTATCTCCTGCAATAAATGTGTGCTTCTCCGTCAGAAGGGAGATCAGTTCTTCCGGAGTCTCCCCCTGAATGCCCCGGTACTGAAATACTTTCAGAAAATCTACCGTAGCACTGCGTACAAGAACTCCCGAAGATAACGTATCTATACTGATAGGCATATGCGTATTCGATCCATTATAGGGATAAGAGTTTCTGGACAAACTCACCGCTTCCACTTCCGGATGAAGCCGCAACCGCTCTACGATCTGCAACAGGTCTGTACCGGCTGGCTCCTGGGTATCACTCCGGGCTACATATTCATGACTATTCGGAGGCAACGTGCCGATACGAAGCAGATACGTATCTTCTATACTGAACCCCCTGGGTTCCAGATATACGTGGGCTGTTGTATACAATTCATCCACCACATACCACAATACCACACTGACTAACAATAATTCGACCCATAACCATAGATTGATACGTCTTTCGTACCAGATCTGTTTCATTTGTGTTCTATCTATCATACCCGTGCCTAATTCGAATTCAAAGAAGTGGTAATAGAAGTGCGACATGCCTTCCATGCCGGGACTCCTGTGCTCAACAGATTAAGCAGCAGGCAAAACAAGATCGCATATACAAACGTAACAGGCCGCATCAACATAGAGAACCGGACTTCCGGACTGACACCAATCGTGGCAGAAGAAAACAGGCTTTCTCCCCAGATGTAAGAGACCACAAAACAGAGGATAAGCCCTGCCAGAGCGGCACATGCAGTGAGAACCAGATTCTCCATCAATATCTGCCACAACACCTGGAAACGTGTAGAACCAAAAGATCGCCGTAGTCCGACCTCACTGATCCGGTGCCTCAGACGCGATTGCGTCATGGAGCTCAGATTGATCGCAGGAATAAGAAGCAACAACGCAAACAGGATCCATCGTCTTTGTTTCACTTTCTCCATATCAGGAGCTATATTGGCCCATTTTCTCTCCATAGCCACTTCCTGATCATCGGGTTGATCCCTGTAAAATATTTCACGCTCATCCAGCGCGTCATTAAATTCAGTCGCAACTGTTCTGCCTGCTGACGAATAGCAAAGAAGTCATTCCGGTCATACGCCAGTATAGCGGCCATAAATGAACCCGACAAGTCTCCGTCGCTCCGGACCAGATCCGTTGAGTAATAAGGAATCCATACTTGTCCGTAGGCACTACTGGCCAGGGTGGAAACATCTTTGACAACCCCTGAAACAGTGTATTCCGTATAATTGAGTCTGAGGCGTTCGCCTGCGATCTGTGCGCTGCCCAACACTTCCCGGGCTACACTTTCACTGACCACAGCCACAGGAAGGCCTGCTTCGGACTCGGCTTCATCAAAAGGTCTGCCGTCTATGAAAGTAAACTGAAACACGTTCCAGAATTGTTCGTCTGTCTGTTTCACCTCCACGGTAATAGCAGAAGCAGCCGGCACAGACAGAAGCATTTCGTCCGGATAAGAGTAAAGGGTCACAGCTTCCGGAATAGTCAGCCGACGAAAACATTCCCGCCCCACCTTCATACTCATAGGGCCATTGTTAGAGTACCCCGCGTTGTTACCTGTTCTTTGGTTACTTACATATTTTACATGCAACGTCCGGTCCCGGTTGGTTTCCGGATAAAAGGGAACCACCTTCACCTGCTGCATCACAACCAATACCATGATCAGGCAGATAGCCAATGCCGTTCCTATAATAGAGATCGCAGACAACAACGGATGGACTTTCAGTTCATAGAGAGCTTGTCGGAAATACTGTTTGATCATGACCATACTCTTGCTGTTATCTATTTACTCTCCGTAACTTTCAGATTGGACCTGTTCAGACTACCGATCCCGGTCCTCCGGATATCCGCCACACGCGTACGTCCGGACAGTTCCATCTGCCCTACACCACTCATACGTGCGTACAGGTTGTCACATTCAAGATCTACCTCCATATTTCCGACCCCTGTCAGATCCACAGACACCTTATCGGCTCTCAGTTGAGTTACACTGAAGTTACCGACTCCCTGAAGACGCAAAGACAGTTTATCACAGTGGAGCGATCCTTCATTGGTAAAATCTCCGACTCCTTTGATATGGACCGCTTCCAGAGAAGGTGCGGAAAGATATACTGTCAGCTGTACCTTGCCCTTATTAAATTTCTTTTTCTCTTTGCATTCGATCTGCAACGTGGAGCCTTTTACTTCCGTGGTCACCTGCTCCACATAATCGTCCGTACCCTCCAGCCGAAGTGAATAGGTATCGGATTGAGTGAAGAGGATATTACCCACACAAGTGAGTTCGATCTCTGTGAAAGGCTCTACCTGGCGGGTGAGGGAAACAAAAGAAGTGTTGGCTTTATTTTTTGTATCCCGGTCAGAAGTTCCTGCGAAAACAGGCAACACACATACCGTGGCAAGAAGGGAAAGGATACATCCGGATACTATAGTTTTCATTTTCATTGGGTTTCAATTAATCTGTTTTATACCTTTTAAAAAAGTAGATTCACGAGGGAACGACTCCCCATTTACGATTGAAAATATAGAAAGTATACTTTCGAAAACCTCAACAGGCAAATCTTCTATACAAACCAATCAGACGCATAGGGATTTACCCACATATTCTTTCTGTAATTTCAATCTTTCAATCGTAATCAGCTTCGCTGACCGTTGGTTGACTTCGCCGACCGTTGGTTCGTCAATCCGTACATCGTACATCTACTGCACTTGTCGGCCATCGAAGAAACGCACCGTGCGGCTGGTCTGCTTAGCCTGCTCTTCGTTATGTGTCACCATCACAATGGTACGTCCGTCTTCTTTATTGAGGCGATGGAGCAACTCCATGACTTCCGCTCCCATCTTGGAATCCAGGTTACCTGTCGGCTCATCCGCAAGGATGATTTCGGGATTACCGATAATGGCACGGGCCACCGCTACACGCTGGCACTGTCCGCCCGAGAGTTGTGTCGGGAAGTGGCGCATACGATGGCTCAACCCTACTTTTTCCAATACCTCCTGTGCCAGTTTCCTGCGCTCGGAAGCACTCACTTTGCGATAGAGCAACGGCAATTCTACATTGTCCAATACATTCAGGGAATTGATCAGGTGAAAAGACTGGAACACAAACCCCAGGGTCTTGTTACGGAAAGCAGCCAGCTGCCTGTCTTTCATGCCTTCCGTACGGGTACTGTTGATCTCAATGGTACCGCTGGTGGGTGCATCCAGCAATCCCATGATATTGAGCAAAGTAGACTTTCCACAACCCGAAGGTCCCATGATACTCAGGAATTCACCTTTATCCACTGTAAGATTCACATTTTCCAGAGCCACCGTTTCAATCTCATTGGTACGGTAAATTTTTGTAAGCGACGTCAGTTTTATCATAACTTGATACATTTAAATTATATATTCTATTGGATTCTGTTTACTTCCTATTCGTCTCTGAGTGCCTCCGAAGGTTCCGTCGCAGCGGCACGGCTGGCAGGTATCCAGGTAGCGATCAGCGTGATCAGCATCAGCAGGCCATATACGATCAGGCTGACGATCAGGAAATGAGCTACCGGCTGGTTCTGCACATACATGGAATTGATACTTTCCGGATACGAAGCGTAATCCGAACAGGCAAACCCATTTTGATAGACCTGTTGCAGGACGATCAATAGCCCCAAGAGAAAAGCGGCGGTAGTCAGCAGCCAGGATTCTGTCAGCATATCGGACTGTATCCTGCCCCGTGTACTTCCCAATGCCATACGCAGTCCGATCTCTCCCCGGCGGGCATTGCTACGTATCCAGAATGTACCTGCTACTCCCAGAAACGTGCACAACAGGAAAAAGACAGTCAAGGCGGATTGCATATGTATCTTATTGACCGATCCGTTCTGATACTCACTATCCGTACGGATCGTATGAAAATCCTCCAATCGGATGTAATAGAAATTTCCGATAGACAGACGCGAGATCATGTCCCGGCGAAACTCCTCGGCAAACCGGCTGGGTGATATTCCATCCCGGATCCGGAAAACAATGTTCATATCATCAATATCCAGCTCATCCTGTGGCAGGAAAAGCAGTGGCTTGGGCTGTTCTACACTGCGTGCTTTGAAATTTTCTGTAACTCCTGCCACCACATACTCCTTCCGGCCGGATGTAATTGTCTTTCCAACAGCACGTTGCCCGGGAAAAAGAAGTTGCTCCAATCCTTTCGTAATGATAATGTGATTGGACGATAGTTTGGCTTCGTCCAATTGTTCGCAACTTCCGGTATATATATCCGGCGTACGGAACACACGGAAATAATCTCCCTGGCGATACATAGCCATGACCTGTACTTGTGCCGAAAGCGTATCATGCTCTGCCATAGTAAACCAGCCACCGCTCGAAAAAGGATAGGCAAATCCGACAATAGCTACAGATTCTACCCCCGGATACCGTTGCACTTCTGCTTGTATCTGCAGGAAGTTTTCTTTCCTGACAGAATCCGGAGAGGCCTCTTCGACAAATTGGGAATGACCCGAACGATAATCGCCTGTTGTAAGGAGAAAGGTGTTGTCTATGTCATATCCCTCCGGAATGGCACGGTTGGTCAGGAGTACAAACATCGGGTCGATCACGATCCACAGGAAAAAGGTAACCAGCACCAGTTCTGCCAGCAACCATCCGTTGGCTCTCCGTTTGTACCATAATTGTTTAATGATCAGTCGCATCATGATTTCATTTATTTATCGTGTAACGAAGAGACAATATCCCTGTTCATTCCCCGCAAAGCCGGAAAAACAGCCGCGAAAAAGTTCAGGACAAAACACACAGCAAATGTAAGGAGGATAATCGTCGGGTTGAACAACATCGCCGGGGTCAGGAACGTATCTACTCCTTCGGGAACCTTATCGGGCCAGGATTCGAAAACAGTGAGCAGCCAGTTGCGGCCTCTCCAGACTAAGAAATAGGCAATGATCAATCCCAGCATTCCTCCCAGACTGGTCAACAACAGGTTTTCCGTAAGCAACTGTTGCAGCAGACTTCTCCGGGAAGCTCCGAAGGCTTTCCTTAATCCCAATTCCGGCAAACGCTTGTCCATACGGGAAGAGATCAGCCCGGCCAGATTCACTGCCGGTACCAGCAACAGGGCAAAAAGCAGCCATCCCTGTGTTTTGAATAGTTCTTTCCAATTTATCGGCACATTTGTATATACTCTGAACGTACTCTTCCAATACACGTCAGGTTGGCCTACCAGCTCTATCTGATACTCCTCATTCCCCGCATTCAGTTTATGGAATATTTCGTGTATCTCCTCTTTCACTTCACCGATCTTGGCTATAGAAGGAGCCAGCATATAGACCTCAAACCCACCCGTCATACCATCATCCATCCAGCTATCCACATAGTCGGAAAAAACAGTAAAAGGGATCCAGATCTGAGCAAAAGTGACCGGAGTAGCGAAAGAGACATCTTTCACCACACCACTTACCCGGTATTCATCAGCATCTAAGGAAAAATACTGTCCCGCTGCCTGAGAAGTACCAAAAAGTTTTTTCGCCAGAGATTCACATATCACAGCACTGCGTATACCGGATTGGAACTCCTCTTGTGTAAAGGGCTGACCCGCTACAAACCGGAACCCGAATACCTGCCAGAAAGCGGCATCTGTTTGTTTTACCTGTACCGACAGGCGTTCTTGGGTAGCAGGCAATTCCAGAAAATTCTCGCTTGTACGCCCGATCGCGCTCACTGATTCCACACTCTTCAGCGGATAGAAGTAATTCTTTACTGCCTGAAAAGAGAGAGCAGAACTCCGGCGCGAATCTGTTTTCGGATAGTTCAAACACATACTTTTATACACCAGGGTACGATCTCTATGTATTTCCGGATAGACCGGAGCTAATTTTATGTAATAGATAAGTGTCAGCACCATCACCAAGGATAGAGCCAGTCCTGTTCCCAGGATATAGACGGAACTATACAGCTTGTTTTGCCTGATCAGGTTCCATGACTGTTTGAGATAGAGTAGTATCATATAATCATTTATCATTCTATATATTTATTCATCCCGTAAAGCCTCGGCAGGTGGTGTAGACGCGGCCCGGGTAGCAGGTATCCAGGTAGCAGTCAAGGCGATACCTATCATCGGCAGATAGATGATCAGGCTGACAAACAGAAAATGTACCGCCTCCTAAGAGAGAGAACCACTGAAATAGTTACCATTGCCAGGTTGAGCGATAGCTATGCGCTTGAAGACAAGAGTCCTGTCCCGATCGGGTTCAGGATAGACAGGAGCCAGTTTGATATAATAGACCAGTACCAGGATCATGGTAAGAGCAATAGCTAACCCTGCAACTATTATATTATATATACGCAACTGTAAAGACGGTTCTGACGCAACAGTTGCCAGGCTTGTTTCAGGTAAAGAACTAACCTCATGTGTTGATAATTTAATTACAGACAAACAAACAGAAAACCGGAAAAAAGAAATACCGTCGTACAGGCTGGCGCAAGCCATTCATTACTTGACCTTCAGCTTGTTCTTATTCTTATAAGACGACATATCGCTGATAACCACCTGATCACCGGGTTGCAATCCGCTGACCACCTCTACCATTTCAAAATTGGAATCGCCCAGTTGTACTTTCCGGCGGATGATCTCATCTTCGGAGGTCTGTACAAACAACTCATACTCTCCCCGGCCTACGTAATAGGTACCGTTTTTCAGACGCATCACATCTTCCTTCACCGCGTTCATTACATAGACATCCGTTTTCAGTCCCGAACGCAACCTGCGGTTACTGTCATCCAGCAGTTGCACCGTGAATGAGATCACCCCATTCTTGGAGAGCGGGGTCACACTGGACACATTCCCTTCCAGCTTCTCGTTACCGATCTTCACAATGGCTTTTCCGCCTACCATCACCCGGTCGCCATACGTATCCGCGATCTCTCCTTCTACTTTGAAATGACTCAGGTCGGAAATAGTAGCCACCTGACTACCCTGGGTTACCTGTGCTCCTACCTGATTGTTGATATAGGTCAGGATCGCTTTGCGCGGAGAACGGATCTGGGCATCGTCTAACGTACGCTTCATCTCTGCCAGGCTCTTACGGAAAATATTGAATTCCAGCTCCTGTACCTTGTATTCCGCCGCGCTCACCTCTTTCTCATTCTCATATTGTTGCTGAAGCTGTTCATATTCCAGCTGAGCTACATTGTAACTCAGTTCCGCCTGACGCACCTTATCTGTAGTACCCGCTCCCAGACTGTCCAGGTACTGTTCGTTGCGCAATTCTACCGCCATACGGTTGAGTTTCATCGCGGATACTTTGATCTGCATGGCCATGTCGTTGAGCCGTGTTTGGTTGTTCACCTTCAACTGCTCCAGCTTGTGTCTGCGCATCTGCTCTTCGTCCAGCAGTTTGTTGTATTCGGTCTCTGTACTTTGCAGGTCGAGTTTCAGTATGGGAGTTCCCACATCCACACTATCCCCCCCTCCTGTATACTTCTACAATGCGGGTATTGATCGGAGAGTTGATGATCTCTTCAAAGGCCGGCACTACTTTTCCGGAAGCACTCACACTTACTTCGATGGTACCGGTATCTACAGCAGACAAAATCAGGTCTTTCTGTTGCACCCCGGTACGCATGAATGAGATCAATAGACTGATCGCCACCACACCACCTACACCTATAGCCGAAAAACGGATGATCTTCTTGTTGCGCTCCTTACGTCGTACTTCTTTAGGAATCTCTCTGTCCATATATGATCGTTTATAGAATGATTAAGATTAATTTACATTTCATAGATCAAATGATATGCCAGATTGATAACAAACTGATTTACAAGGAACAATCACAAAAACAGGGTGTCCGAAAACGGACACCCTGTACACTATCGGATCATCGGGACGTATCATCTCAGACGCAAACGGTCGCCCACCTCAGGTACATAATCGGGATTTTTACGGTTCATCTGATACAGGCTCTTCAATTGGATACCGAACTGCTGAGAGATGGTATGCATCGAATCGCCATCCTTCACCATGTAGAGGGTATGGTTGCGATCGGCACGCTTCTTTTTGGTCTTCAGGAATATCCTGTCGCCCTGGGCCAACGTATACTCTTTGTGCAGATCGTTGTATTTGACCAGTTTTTTCCAGCTGATACCAAACTCTTTGCCCAGACTCTGGAACGTATCTCCGTCACGGGCCACGACATAAGCCAGGTCATTTACCAGATAAAGGGCGTGAGGATTCAGCTGAGCAGCACTCTTCTTGCCCGAAGATCTTTTTGCCGAACGATCGTATTTGTACAATTCATAATCTTCGATCAGGGTGATCAATCGGTTGGCATACGAAGGATCGGTGGCATAGCCTGCCTTTTTCAGGCCACGTGCCCAGCCTTTGTAGTCGGTAATATCCAATTTAAACAGGAACGCGTAGCGGGCTCCCCGGGTCAGGAACAACGAATGATCTTCATAAGAGTCTTTCACCGAACGATATGCACGGAAACATTCGTTACGCGCGTCATCGTCGTGACGCACCGTACGCCCTTTCCAGGAACTCCCGCATTTGATACCGAAATGATTGTTACTCTTCTTAGCCAATTGACTTGTACCTGCTCCGCTTTCCAGAATGCCCTGCGCCAACGTTATACTGGCAGGGATCTTATGCTGCTTCATCTGCTGAACCGCCAGATCGCTGTATGTATGAATATACTCTACATATCGCTGATTCTTGCGCTGGGCAGATAAATTCATACTCCACAGCAACAACATACTTATACATAGAGGAAGATAAAAAACTCTTTTCATTGTTTTATTTTGTTTGAAACGGAATCTGTGAAACAGAAAGAAAAAGTCCATCTGACCTATAACATAGTGACTGAAATCCATAAAGAGTCTATATCTATACTCTTCCTCTGCCCTGATGTTACACATTTACAAAAATCATAAAAATAATTGGTTTTATCAATCTCTTTTCTAACTTTGTTTCTGAATATGTAAAATCAATGTATGAAAATATGAAGGATCTGACCCTTACCACAGTGATCAAAGTCTATCAATACGACGAACTCTCAGAGGCTGACCAGACACTCATTGCGGCAGCTATGGGAGCGACATCACGCAGTTACGCACCCTACTCGCGCTTTTCCGTAGGAGCAGCGGCACTACTGGCCAACGGTACCCTGATCACAGGTACCAACCAGGAAAACGCAGCCTACCCCTCCGGACTTTGTGCCGAACGTACTGCGCTCTTCTATGCCAATTCGCAGTATCCGGATCAGCCCATCACTACCCTGGCTGTAGCCGCGCGTACCGAAAGTGATTTTATCCATATGCCCATTCCTCCCTGTGGTGCCTGCAGACAGGTTATATTAGAAACAGAAAAGAGATACAAACAACCGATCCGTATCTTACTCTACGGAAAAGATGAGATCTATCAAATGAAAAGTGTAGCAGATCTACTGCCACTCTCTTTTGAAGCTTCGGCGATGGAATAGAACGAGAAAGTACCTACCATTTATCATTGTATTGGTAAGGCTGCTCCGAGGTGGCTGTTCCTTCACCGAATACTCCCCCGAACGGATAGTAGTGATTCACCTGCGTTACTGTTCCGCTTTGATTCACTACTACCCGGTTGTTGCCCAGATGGTCTCTGAGGTAGCAGTGATAGGTAGGTGTGGTACCGCTCAGGGTAATATACCCTTCCGGGGTGAGGATCATTTTCAGTACACCGTTTTCATAGATCACACCTCTACAATAGTCCGTTACTTTCTCACTGGCTTTCTGGGCGGCAGTGACCTCTTTGAAACTTCCCCAACCAACTGTTAGGTTCTCATTGGTTGTGGTGTGCTTGACCTGACGTTTCACTCCCGAAGCATCATAGAGATACGCTTCCGTGTGGCCCTGACGGAATTGTAACTTAGAGGGCAAATTTAAAGAATGATCAAAGATAAATATTGTAGTTTTAAGTTATAAATAATGATATAAAAAATAAGTTTATTAAAAACATAAAAATAGATTACA
>Ga0192240_10023_pt1 | contig 92138 bp, 92 predicted proteins | sample Koala_Koa27_H3_FD_131237 | JGI IMG/M metagenome (GOLD analysis project Ga0192240, IMG submission 131237) | Enriched cells from koala feces incubated with labeled cellulose particles, San Francisco Zoo, California, United States - Koala_Koa2-7_H3 ...
TGTTGTCGAGAGAGCAGACCATGCCGGAAGAAATAAAACAGGATTTTCTGCGTAAAGCTATGGAAATAGGTTATGATATTTCTAAACTTGTATGGCCCGAACACAGTGAAAACTGGTCGATAGAATTTATCGGAGTTACGGTTTAATAGATTTTGTAATATTGGGAAGCCTGCTGTAATGCAGGCTTTTTTTGTATCTTGCAATTCCCTAACTTTACAAAAATTGTGTGATATGATAAATGCAGTTATTTTCGACCTGGACGGTACCATAGGAAATACATTGAAACTTTGTGTAGAGGCGTTTAGAAAGGCGATAGAGCCTTTGCCCGGACGTTCTTACAGCGATGAAGAAATAAAATTAACCTTCGGTCCCAGCGAAGAGGGGACGGTCATGAAGATCATCCCGCAAAAATACGAAGAAGCGCTGGAGGCTTATATTACTAATTATAGGGAAATGCATGATATGTATCCGGAACCTTTCGAAGGGATGAGGGAAATATTATATGATATTAAAGCCAAAGGAATAAAACTGGGTTTGGTAACAGACAAGGGACAAAGAAGCTGCGACATTACCCTTGAAAAGTACGGAATGACGGATATATTCGATGCAGTGGAGGTCGGATCCGCAGAGGGTCCGCGTAAGCCTTGCGGTATAAAAACCGTACTCGAGAAATTCGGTGTTCCGGCAAATGAGGCGATATATATAGGCGATGCGCCGAGCGACATTACTTATTCCAGGCAGGCAGGTGTTAAGATAATTTCAGCAGCATGGGCGGAAACCTCGGATTACGATCAGTTGAAAGAACTCGAACCGGATGAATTATTTAAAGACGTATCCGAACTTAAGGATTATTTATCAAGGGTTTTATAAATAAAAAAGCGGTCGAAAGACCGCTTTTTCTAGTTTATTTGTTGTTTTTATTCTTCTGCTGTTCCTTCTGCCGTAAAGTTGAGAAGAAGGGCGAATTCTCTTACTAAATTACCGTTAATAATGCCGAGAGCTATATCAATGCCAGAAGAAATAGACTCATCTTCAATAAATCCGGAAACCAGAGGTATAAGTTGATTTACAAGTTCTTTTTCCACACGGAATTGTATGTCGCTACCAGCTATTGTGTATCCGAGAGCTAAGCCATAGTAACCTCCCATATCGTCGAGAAGTTCGAGGATCTCATCTATATTAAAATCTCCCAGCATGCCTCCTATCAAAGGATTGCTGAAAAGTTCCATTAATTTTTTGTCAATAGCTATCGTTACCGTTCCGTCTTCTACGTTCGTAATGTACTCGATACTCAATAAAGATCTTATCGCCGCTTCATTAATGAAACCGCCCGGGATCGCACCTGCAAGTGCCTGATAAAGATTGGAGTTATTGCCTTCCAGATCCGTCCAGGAGATTTCAAGTAAGCCGTTTTGGTTGAAATCCAGAACCACGTCTTCTACAGCTTCTGTTATCATCGGATTGAACATGCCCATAACTGAGGTAAAAAGGCTGCTTAAATCTACATTAAAAAGCCCTTTTGCGTAAACGGATAACAATCCGCTCTCTTTTATGTGCCATTTTTCTACGATATCCGACTCCATATAGCGGTCGATCTCGATATTAAGCTGAGGTTCGTCATTTTTTTGTCATCGAGAAATTACCTATAACCGTTACTTCCGATCCTGAAAATCTTTCAACCGCTACAAAAGAAAATTTATTATTCTCATCTTCTTCTAGTTCAACTCCCGTAACTTCGAAAGATTCGCTCTCAGGGACAATATTATTAAAGGGAATATCTACGATTCCTTCGCCTGCAACGGTAATATCTACGGTTTTACCGTTAGAAGCTATTACGTTCGAGATTTTAAAGTTGTCATATTGGTTCGAGTACGCCGTAACGAAATCTTCCCAGGTGTATTTTTGTTCTTCTTCTTCTCCGTCACCGCCGTCTTCGTCACCGTCACCATTTTCATCACCCTCACCGTCTTCGCCATCGTCTTCATCGCCGTCTTTATCTTTATCCTTGTCTTTGTCGTCAGGATTTTCAATAATATCGTCATCGTCGTCATTGCTGCACGATACTATGCCGAAGCTCAATGTAAAGAGCAAAATAAACATTAACCAAAAATTTCTTCTCATGTTGTAATTGTTTCGGTTTTTTTCTTCTTTTTATGGATAAAAAACTGCCGCAAGTTATCTATTAAATTTTATCCCGGCAATTTTTTCGAGTTTCCGAACCGGACAATTTTAGTACTATTTCGGTAAAAAGAAGCAATTTAACGCAAATGCCTTCTTGATATTGTGCGTTAAATATGAATTTATTGTAATAGTCCGAAATGCGACCAACGGAATTAGACGAAAAAAGCGGATGTAAATCCGCTTTTTTATTCAGTTAAAGTTTGCTTATTCCGCAACAAAATTGAGTTCGATGTTTAATCTCTGAATTAATACGCCTTCTTCGATCCATCCAGCTAGTTCACCAAGGTACTCTATGATGAATTCATATTCTTCCGGTATATCAACGTCTGCGATTAGCATCGATACTATAGGAAGGATTTTCGCTACTAATTCAGTATTCGCGATGAATTTAACGTCGTTTCCGTCGATCTCTACATCAAGGCTCAGTCCGTAATATCCGCCGAGGTCATCCATCAATGCGATAATAGAGGCTATATCGAAATCTCCCAAAAGATCACCGAATTGGTCGAGGAGATTCAAAATACTTTTATCTATAGCTAATGTTACAGTTCCGTTCTGTTCGTCGATAAAATATTCGATGTTCACTAATGACCTGATAACTGTCTCGTCAAGGAATCCGCCTGGTATTAAAACTGCGATCGCTTTGTAGATGTTGGACTCGACGCCTTCAATGTCCGTCCATTCGATCTCGACTGATCCGTTTTTAGTAAAATCGATAACTACGTCCTGGACTTCTTTAGTAATCATAGGGTTGATGACCATTGAAATCGTAGTGAACATCAATGCACTATCAGCAGGGTATACGTCGAATGATATCAATCCTGCCGGATTCAGATGCCACTGGTTTACTATTGCAGACTCGATATTGCGCACTACTACAATGTTAAGCTGTGGGTTATCTTCACTGTCGAACGACAGGCTGCCCGTAACCGTGATTTCGGTTCCGGATACTTCTTCTTCTGCAACGAATGAGAATTTGTTGCTCGAGTTTTTTGTAAGTTCTACTCCTGTGATTATAAGCGAAGCCCTCTCCGGTATAAGGTTTGTAAAAGTAATATCGACTACCTGATCTTTGCCTGAAGTCGCAAGTTTTATGGTTTTACCTTCTGATGCGGTTACACCTCCGATAGTAAGATTATCCGATTGACTGGAATAGGTCGTAATGAGATCTTCCCATGTAGGCTCATCTTCATCCGGGTCCGGATTTGGGTTAGGAGTCGGATTGTCGATCTCGTCGTCTTTATCGTCGCTACACGATACGACTGCAAAGCTCATTGTAAAGAGCAAAATGAACATTAACCAAAAATTTCTTCTCATGTGTAAAATTGTTTAGGTTTTCCTATTACTATAATAAACTGCCGCAAGTTATTTATTAAAATTTATCCCGGCAATTTTTAACAGTTTCTCAAACGGACAATTTTATTACTATTTCAGTTAAAGTGTTTTTTTTTAATAATTATTGTATTAATATTGTATTTATTAAGTGTTGAGCGACAGCAGAAAATGAAAAATCCGGCTAACGTGTTTTAAGTTAACCGGAGTATGAAGTCGAAATAATCAACGGTCGTGGTTCACATGCTTATATCCGTTTTCGTTATATACCGGAGTATCCTCGATACCAGTTTCATTCGTTACGTCCGGAATCCGGTCATCGGAAGAAATTTGGGTATCCACGATATCTTCCTTCCAGAGGTTTTCATCGTTTGTGCCTTCCGCGAACTCGTTATTTTCCGTTGAGTCGATGATTCGGTCTGTGGGAAATTCGATTATGCTCATAGTCGTTTACTTTTTTATGATTAAAATCCAAAAATGATACCAACAGGATAATTTTGTTATTTGTTAAAATAAGGAAGAGCTGGAAGAATTAATCTTCCAGCTCTTCCTTTAGAATTCATAAATATTATTGTTCCGTTCCGCCTCCGAGAGCGTGGTATAGATTCACAATTCCCTGGATTTCATTGAATTTTTCAGCTACTTCCGACAGTTGTGCCCCCAGAAGGGCCTGCTGCGCCGTAAGAATTTCGAGGTAAGTGGTCGATCCGTGAGCCATGAGTAATTCGGTGCTGGATACTGCGACTTCGAGTGATGCGACCTGTTTCTCTATGAAAACTGTTTTATCACGGGATGTCTGTATTTGAGTCAGCGCATCGTTGACTTCTGCTCCTGCATTTAATACAGTTTGCTCGAATTGTATCAGTGCCTGTTCCTGCTGTGCTTTCATTATTTCGAGCTGCGTCCTATTGAGCCTTTGGTTGAATATCGGCTGGGTCAGGGATCCCGCAGCTGCCAGCAGCAATTTTCCCGGATTAACGATGAACGAACCTACACTGTTTGTCCATCCCGCGCTTCCGCTCAATCTCAACGAGGGGTAAAGATTGGCCCTTGCTTCATTGGTCGAATAATGTGCCTGAATGAGATCGAGTTCGGCACTTTTTACATCCGGCCTGTTTGAAAGAACCTGCACAGGTATACCGTATGAGATATTATCCGGAAAATACTGCTGATCGAGTTCCCCCCTTTCGATTCTTCCCGGTGTTTGAAACAGGAGTACCGAAAGTGAATTTTCAACTTGGTTGATGCCTTCCTGCAAATCGAACAAGGATACTTCGATCGCATAATAATTTGCTTCTGCCTGGGATATACCCGCCTGATTGAACATTCCCGCTTCTTTCATGTGACGCATAAGTTCGACGGTTTTTTCCCAGTTACGTGCGGTGTTCCTGGATATTTCATACTGTTTGTCGAGCATGAGCAGCGTATAATACATATTCGCTACGGTTACAACCAGCCTCGACTGTACAGCCTGTTGATATTCCAGACTTTGCTCGTATGCAGCCTGACTTCTTTTTCTGGAGTTATCGATCCGTCCGAAAATGTCCAGTTCCCAACTTGCTACCACCGGTATGCTGTAAACTTTTGAAGTTTTGCTGTTGTCGAAACTGCTCAGGCTACCATCAGGAGCGAAATTAAATGAGGGATAATATCCGAGTTTTGCGGATTTCAGTGAGGACTCCGCCTGCTGTATACGGAGCCTTGCAATGTTCATATCCGAATTATTTTCGAGAGCCTGATTTATCAGCGTTCTAAGATACGGATCGGAAAATAATTCTTCCCAGCTCATGTTTGCGATGGTTAAACTATCCCGGGAGCCGTATTCTATCCCGAAGAGACCGTCAGTATTTATATCCGGACTTACGTATTGTTTCCTTACACCGCATCCGGTCAGTATTACCGCCGTTAATATGATGATTAATTTTTTCATTGAAGTACTCCTTAATTTTTGTTTTCTTCTAATTCTGCCTGTATAGCCCAGTCTTTGGATTTCTCGAACTGCATAGGTTTGAATTTTTCCTCTATAAACTGGAAAATTATGAATAGCGACGGCACAAGGAACAATAACGCTAGGGTGCCTACTATCATACCTCCGACTGCTCCCGTTCCCAGGGAACTGTTTCCGTTTGCCCCTACTCCGCTGGAGAATACCAGAGGAATCATACCGAATATCATCGTAAGAGCCGTCATCAGGATCGGACGCAGACGAGCCTTAGCTGCCGATACCGCAGATTGTGCGAGGCTCATACCGCTCTTACGTCTCTCGGAAGCATATTCAATGAGAAGGATCGCTGTTTTGGCAAGTAAGCCGATAAGCATTATAAGCCCTGTCTGAAGATAAATATCATTATCGAGTCCCATAATTTTCGCGAACAGGAAGCTGCCCATAAGTCCGCAGGGAACTGAAATAATTACCGCTAACGGAATAAGGAAACTCTCGTACATCGCGCTTAGAATAAGATATATCATTAGTGTACATATACCGAAGATAATTATAGTCGTATTCGAACTATCGCTCTCTTCACGCGTTATACCGCCGAATTCATAACCATATCCCTGAGGAAGAGTTTCCGCAGCGACTTCCGCTATTGCGCGGATCGCATCACCGGAGCTGTATCCGTCAGCTGCAACACCATTCACAGCAATAGCCTGGTACATGTTGAAACGACTGAGAGACTCGGAACCGTAAGTTCTGGTGAGTGTCACGAACTGGCTAAGAGGTGCCATATCCCCGTTCCCGCCGCGTACGAATACTTTATCGAGCGATTCGGTATCGAGGCGGTATTTAGGATCCGCCTGTATCATTACATAGTAGATTTTCGAGAACCTGTTAATGTCAGATACGTATTGTCCGCCGTAGTATCCCGAAAGGGTACTGAGAATGTCCGCCGGAGAGATTCCTGCACGTTTAGCCTTAGCAGCGTCGACTTCCACCTTCCATTGCGGATAATTAGGATTGAACGAAGAAAATGCCGCTCCGATCTCCGGGCGTTGATTCAGCGCTCCGATAAATGCCTGTGTATATCCGTAAAGATCAAGGATATCCCTTCCGAGGCGATCCTGAACATACATTTCGAATCCGTTGCTTGTTCCGTAACCCATGATCATCGGCGGTGCCATCGCAAATACGCTCGCATCTTTTACATCCGCAGTACGTCTGTATATGTCTTTTATTATCTCGTCTACGTAGTCTTCTTTATTCTTCCGTTCATCCCATGGTTTCAGTTTTATAGTGAACAATCCATAAGAATTACCCATTCCCGATGTAAGTCCGAATCCGGCCACTTTGGAATAATGTGCGACTTGTGGGATATCCTTGAGACGTTCCTCTATCTGGTCGATTATAAGATTAGTCTGGTGGATCGTGTTTCCTGGTGCGGTAGTAATATCCATGAATATAAATCCCTGGTCCTCCTGAGGTACGAGCCCTGTCTTAGTATTGTTCATCAATAAAATCAATGCGGCGAAACAGCCTATTATGATCGCCCACGTCAGCCATGGACGTTTAATGAAAACGAGTGCTGCATGCTGGTATCTTTTTACCAGTGCGTTGAATGAAGTATTAAATACCTTGCGGAAGCGTGCTGAGAAATTTTTGATCTCTTTGCCGTCTTCGGTGATATAAGGTTTCATCAATATGGCGCAGAGCGCAGGAGATAGGGTTAAGGCGTTGAGAGCTGACAAACCTACCGCTACTGCCATCGTAATACCGAACTGTGTGTAGAATTTACCAGAGGTGCCTCCCATCATGGATACCGGTATAAATACCGACATAAACACGATAGTAGAAGATACGATTGCCGGAGTAATACCCTTCATGGCATCATGAGTAGCCATGTAAGAGGATTTATATCCTACCTCAAAACGTGCCTGTACCGCTTCCACTACGATAATGGCATTATCCACTACCGTACCGATGGCCAACACGAGTGCGAACAGGGTAAGAAGATTTAAGCTGAATCCTGCCACAGCCATGAAGGCAAATGTGCCAATAAGCGATACGATTATGGATAGTGTCGGAATAATTGTCGCCCGTACATCCTGCAGGAACAGGTAAACGACGATCACCACGAGAATTATCGCCAGAAGAAGTGATTTACCTACTTCCCAGAAAGAAGCGAAGAGAAATTCGTTGGCATCTCTCAATTCGACTATTTCAACTCCGGGAGGAAGTTCCGTTTCGATCTCCGCAAGCATTTTATCTATTTCATTGATCACCGCTGTCGCATTTGTTCCTGCTGTCTGGAAAACAATACAGGTTACACCCGGTTTGCCGTCCGTAGTCCCTTCGAATGCGTATGACTGTTGTCCCAATTCTACGTCTGCAACATCTTTGAGGCGGAGAACTTCTCCGTTCGGTAAGGATCGGATCACTATTTCCTCGAATTCTTCCGGAGTAGCGAGACGTCCCCGGTAAACCATACTGTATTGGAACGTCTGTTCGTAATTTTCCCCGAACGATCCTGTTGCGGACTCTATATTCTGTTCAGCGAGTGCATATGTTATGTCGGATGGAATCATCCCGTATTGAGCCATGATATCCGGTTTCATCCAGATACGCATACTATAGTCCGAACCGAGTGTCCGCATCTCGCCGACACCGGTGATTCTCATCATCCTGGGTTCTATATTGATCATAATATAGTTGCTCAGGAAGTTGTTGTCGTATATTTTGTCAGGGCTGTACAGGGAAAATATTTTAAGTATACTGTTCTGGCGTTTTGCTGTCGTAACACCGATTCTCGTTACATCGGCAGGCAGGGATCCTGTCGCTGTGGAGACACGGTTCTGAACGTTTACCGCCGCCATATCGGGATCGGTATCCTGTTTGAAGTATACACTGATAGTTACCTGTCCAGAGTTGGTTGCCGACGAGGTCATGTATGTCATGTTTTCGACACCGTTGATCGCTTCCTCCAGAGGTGCTATAACGCTGTTTTGAAGCGTTGCCGCACTCGCACCTGTATATTGGGTGGTAACGGTGATGGTCGGAGGTGCGATGTCCGGATATTGTTCGATGGGGAGTGTAAACAGCCCTATGACCCCGAGTACCACGATGGCAATGGAGATCACAGCCGAAAATATTGGCCTGTCTATAAAAAACTTAAGATTCATTGTCTATTTCTCCTTATTTTTTTATTTCGACAGGTGTACCGTTTCTTAACATTCCGACACCTTCGCTGATAATAATGTCGCCGTATGAAAGGCCTGATTCCACTATGTAATCTACACCGTTGGAATTTTTGGATACGGTTATCGGTACCTGTGTAGCTACACCGTCTATTACTTTGTATACGTAATTCTTATCCTGTATTTCTATAGTGATGTTTTGCGGAATGACTATAGCATTTTCATACTGAAACGGCATGATAATATTCCCGGAACCACCGCTCCGTAAAAGTCCTTCCGTGTTCGGGAAAACAGCGCGGAGGGAGACCGAACCGGTCGACTGGTCTATTACACCGCTTATAGTTTCAATACGTCCCGTATGGGTATACATATCTCCGTCGGTCAATCTGAGACTTATGTCCGGCATCTCTTCGAGTGCTCTGGCTGTAGTTCCGTAATCTCGGAGTAGATTTAGAAGCTGGCTCTCGGCCATAGAAAAATAGACGTACATTGACGAATTATCCGACACGGTAGTTAGAGCTTTGGGCATGGTTGGACTTACCAGTGTTCCTTCACGGAAGGGTATCGTTCCTGCAATGCCGTTAGCCGGACTCTTCACAAGCGTGTATGAAAGATTGTTTTTGGCGTCTGTCTCCTGTGCCTCTGCCTGCGAGAGTTGTGCCTTTGCAGTAAGAAGTTGGTTCTCTGCCATGGAGAGTTCGAACTGTGAAACTACTTCACGGTTGAAAAGTACCTTCTTGCTGTCATACGAGAGTTGTGCTGTTGCGACCCCAGCTTTGGCAGCTTCCACATTAGCCTGTGCCGTTTGAAGCGCAGCTTGATACTGTACTTGTTCGATGATGAAAAGGGTCTGTCCTTTTTTCACCTGCTCTCCTTCATTGAAGCAGACTTTTTCAATAAATCCCGTTATTTTCGGATAAATGTCGATATCCTGTCTGCCGTTTATAGACGCAGGGTAAGAAGATTGCAGACTGATGTCCGACGGCTTGATCTCGATGACCTCGTACTGTCTGACCATGTTGGTTGCCGGTGTGCTGCCCGAGCAACCGCATAAAACAACTAAACCAACTAAAAATACAATTAACTTTGCTCTCATCTTTTATTATATGTTTTTAACGTGGCAAAAGTACTGCACAAAAATCCGTTATTCATTTTCAGAAGGTAGTTTTGATTGTTCATTTTTGGAACGATTCTTTGTCTTTTGTTAAAACAGAGTTAATTTCGTGGTTGAAAATCGGATTAATTATTATGGAAAGGCACGGTAAAGTTGTTCTTAGGGAACCGTTTATGATGGAAAATACGGACATGGCTTCATTCAATTCCCGTCCGAAAAAGATGGCAGGAAGTGCGATCGTTTTCTGTCATGAAGGTTCGGCGGAACTGAGTATAGATATACTTGATTGCAGGATAAGGAAGGGTAGTATCAGTATATTATTTCCCGAATCCAGACTTGCCGTCAACAATGTTTCCGAGGATGCGCGGTTTACTTTCTTTTATTTATCGAAGAATCTGTTCAGCGAGGCGGTATTTAACCTTCCTATGGAATTTTTCCGATTTGTAAAAGAACATCCTGTAATGGTCCTGGACGAGGACAATGTGATCTTTATGAACAAATGGGCGGAACTGCTTACATTGATGGATACGGACTGGTATACTGAGATCGGATATTCTATGATAAAAAATCAGATGCAGTGTTTTTTCTGGTATTGTTATAAAAAAATGAGCCAGTTCTTTGTAAAAGGCAATCCTAAAACCAAAAGACAGGACGAACTGTTCCGTGAATTTATGGCGTTGGTTAAAACTCATTGTAAAACAAAACGCGATGTGGAATTTTATTCCGATAAACTTTGTATAAGCCCCAGATATCTATCCGCCGTCTGTACACAAACTACATCCAACGAGTCCGCGAAAAGAATTATCGACAGGATGGTCATTCTTGAAATTAAAATCTTACTGGAAACTACTAATATTCCTGTACAAAAGATCGCGGAAACGATGAATTTCCCCGACCAGTCTTATTTAGGACGTTTCTTTAAACGGTATACAGGCGAGTCTCCTCAGAACTACCGTTTATCGAAAAGTAAGAGCAGGATAGCTACCGCGTAATTTTGTGGCTTTTATAGTAAGGTGCTGACACGAGTCCGAAATAAATCGTGCCTAATATGTTGAGAGCCACACAAATCATGAAAAGCAGGTGAAAATCGAATTTTTCGATAAAGAATCCTCCCGCCGCAGTTCCGACCCCGATTCCAATATCCCAGAACGTGAAGTATGTGGCGTTTGCCGTGCCTCTTTGATTGTGTCCCCCCCACCCATATTTATGTACATACTCTGGAACGCAGGATTTATATGTCCGTAGCCTGCTCCGGAAATCAGGGCTATGGAATAGAACAGGAATATATTCATTGTGTCAACTGTGAATAGTATAAAAGATACGATCAATAGAACGCTGCCTATAAAAATTACTTTTACGACCCGCCCGTTGTTAATCGACTTCGCAGTCAGAAGACGTGCGCAGACTATTCCGATAGCGAATACGAGAAAGAACAATCCTGCGTGTCCGGACATTCCGGCTTCTTCGCTGTACAACCCTATGAAGTTGGATACGGCACCGTAACCGAACCCTTGGAATAACAACAAAATTACGCACGGAAGGGCGTTTACAAGGATGAATCTGTCGAGGGACATTTTTGGTTTTTCGGAGTCATGGACGACAGGCTTCTTAATAGGGGTTATGAAAAGTATACATATGAAACCTACAAGGCTGGCTATGAACGATGCCATAAAAATAACCATAAAATCGTATTGTCCGAACATCCAAAGTCCGATGAAAGGTCCCGTGGCCATTGCGAGGCTCGCCGCCATACCGTAATACCCGATCCCTTCCCCGCGCCTCTCCGACGGCATAATGTCCACGGCGACCGTGCTTCCGCTTACGGTGCTTATTCCGAATCCGAACCCGTGAAAGATCCGAATAAGAATGAACAGCATCAATGATGCGGCTACAGCGTAACCTGCGAATGCTGCACAGAAACAACCGTAGCAAAGTAAGTAGAGCGGTTTACGGCTGAATTTATCCACAAGGTATCCTGAAAATGGACGTATTACCAATGCGGAGATTGTATATAAGGCTATGACTACCCCTGCTATCGTTTCCGATGTTCCCAGATTTCCGATCACATAAAAAGGAAGAACAGGGATCAGCATATAAAACGAAAAAAACATCAACAGATTCGATAAGAATGCCAGAATAAAATCTTTTGTCCATAAGGCAGGACGACCGTTATTTGTTTTCATTTAATTTGTATTATTGGTCTGCAGTGTTTTTAATGTTTCCCGGAAGTGATCCTCATCTATGGATGAAAAAAACATCTTATCTATTTTTTTCGCTTCGGTTTTACATTTTACGACGAGTTTTTGACCTTCCGCCGTAAGCCCGAGGGTGTAGGCACGGTTGTCGCTTGGATGGGTATCCCTGGTTATCAGATTTTTCGCAATCAAAGTTTTGACTACGTTGGAGACCATTGCTTTATCAAGGAGTCTCTCTAAAGAGATCGTCTGTTGTGTGACCAGCTTACCGGACTCCCCGAGTTCGAGTATTCCGGCAAGAATAACGAACTGGATATAGGTAATGTCGTAAATTCTTAATACGGAATTGGTAAAACGCTGTTTAAGAAGCGAGACCTGCATTAACAGGAAGCCAAGCTGATCGTCGGGCTTTTCTATAATACTCATATTTTAAATATTGGACAGGCAAATTTAGTTTATTCGTAAACTATTTCTAAATTAAAGTAAAGCTTCATCTTCCGAAAAGAGATTTTTTTTCATTAAAAAAGCACCCTGTGGAGAGTGCTTTTATTTTAACGTTTATCGAAAATTTTGATTCCTGAGAAGAGCCTGTTCTTCCTGTTCAATATCAGAAATTCTATTAATAGTAGTAAGATGCCGAAGGCGAGAACGTATTGGTAGCGTTCGTCGTAGTCTTCGAATACCATCGCGCGGATCTCCTGTTTCTCCATCTCGTTTATATGGTCGATTATTTCACTCAGTCCCAGACTGCTGTTGGTCGCCCTTACGTATGAGCCTCCTGTGGTGAAGGCCACCTGCTCGAGGATGGCTTCATCCAATTTGGTGACTACCATGTTGCCGTTCTCGTCGCGGATAAAATCATTGCCGAGGAATATAGGGGCCCCTTCGGGTGTTCCGATTCCTATTGTATAAATCGTAATACCTTTTTCTACTGCATTACGAGCCGATCTTATCGGATCGTCTTCATGATTCTCTCCGTCGGATATTATTATCAGGACGCGGCTGCCCTCGCTTCCGGAAGAAAATGAATTTACGGCGAGGTCTATGGCCGCACCCATTGCCGTTCCCTGCCGGGAAACCATAGTAGTGGATAATTGTTTAACGAATGCACGAGCTGCGAGATAATCGGACGTTATGGGCAGCTGAACATAAGCATCTCCGGCGAAAACTATCACACCAAGCCTGTCTTCCTTAAGCTGTTCGAGAAGACGGTCGATGGCGAATTTTGTCAGTTCGAGGCGGGTAGGTTCGAAATCCTGTGCGAGCATACTGTTTGATACGTCCACGGCGATCATAATCTCCAGGCCTGTACGGTTGACCTCCCGCAATTTGGATACCAGTTGAGGTCGAGCGAGACTGAATATTATCGACAAAACACCGAGAAGTATCAAGACAAACTTCCAGATCTCTCTCTTTGGCGAAAATAAAGGTATAAGTTGTCTGACCGTGATATCGCTGCCGAATTCTTTCAGGCGCTTATTACGGTTATAAAGATAAAATATATACCCTACTGCTAAAACCGGCAGCAGAAATAACAGATATAAATATTCCGGTGTTCCGAATCTTAACATTATTGTGGTAATTTTTTAAGATAGAAGTAACGAATCAAGATCTCCAGTATCAATATTATCAAAGCTGTCAAAGCGAAGATCATAAATCTCTCTTTGTATAGGGTGAAGTTATCGACTTCGATTTTTGTAGTCTCCAGTTGATTTATAATATCATATATCTCTTCGAGTTTGTTATTGTCCGTGGCCCTGAAATATTGCCCGCCAGTCATACCGGCTATCTGTATAAGTACCTCTTCATCGATCTCTACAGGTGCCTGCTGGTATGTGATATTTCCCCACATATCGAACGCAGGATAGGGTGCTGTGCCAATGGTGCCCACGCCTATCGTGTAAACTTTAATGTCCATCATCTGCGCGATCTCTGCGGCTGTGAGCGGAGCTATCTGCCCCATATTGTTCACACCGTCCGTAAGCAGGATTATAACCTTGCTCTTTGCATCGCTTTCGCGCAGGCGGTTGATCGCTGTGGCAAGGCCGGTTCCGATGGCGGTACCGTCTTCAATCATACCTGCTTCTACTTTATTGAGCAGATTTATCAATGTGGCCTTATCCGTGGTAAGCGGGCTTTGGGTGAAACTTTCTCCGGCAAATATTACCAGTCCGATCCGGTCGTTGGGCCGGTCGAGAATAAAGTCTTTAGCTACTTCTTTCGCCGCTACCATTCGGTTCGGTTTGAAGTCGCGCGCAAGCATACTTCCTGAAATATCGATGGAGAGTATTATATCGATACCTTCCGTAGTGGAAGTCTGATTCGTTTCCGCACTCTGCGGACGGGCAAGCGCCACAATCAGGAGTGCTACCGCCGCACACCTTAAAATGAACGGCAGATGTCGCAAGTAGTATTTAACGGATTTAGGGACCTTCATTAATCCTTTGGTGTCGGAAATCCGCACCGTAACCCCGCCTTGCAGCGTTCTGTATATGTAATACCCAATCATCGGCACCAGAATAAACAGGAACCATAAATAGCCGGGATTTGCAAATCTTTCAATCATATCTATATCTTCTAATATAAATATCTTACCAATTTTTTCCGCTTAGCGCCGCGGCAGGCTGTTCTTCTGCATCCATTTTTTCACTAGTATTATCCTCGCTGTTCTGGATGGCTTCGAGCATTTGTTCAGCATCGTCACGGTTCATTCCGCTTTGCGGCTGTTCCTGCTGATCATTGTCGCGGTTCTGGTCGTTATTGTCGTTGTCGGAATTATCTTGATCGTTGTTATTATCGTCATTATTTCCGTCGCTGTTATCCTGCTGGTCGTCGCCCTCTCCGTCGGAGTCGTCGTCGTTTTCATCGTCTTGGTTATCATCCTGATTGTCGTCTTCCAGCATTTTTTTTGTGTATGCGTAATTGAATTTAGCTTCCTCGTCGTCAGGATCATATCTCATCGCGCTTCTGAACGCTTCGAGCGCCTCTTCGTATTTTTCCTGTCTGAACAGCGAATTACCTTTATTGAAGTATATTTCTGAAAGTTCCTTCTCATCCATAAAGTACATACTCTCGGATATCTCTTCAAATCCTCTTTCGGCATCTTCGTAGCGTCCCTGCATATAATAATTATCGAAGAGATTGAAGGCAGCTTCGTAGTATCCCGGATTAGCATGGCGCGCCTTAAGATAGTCGAGTTCGGCTTCTTCATAGCTCCCTTTATTGAAATTTTTATTACCGGAACGGATCATTTTTCTTTCGGGATGCTGTTGCGCGGAAACGCCCGCGGTCATCCCTAAAAGGAACAGCAACAGAACCGGTAGTCTTAGGGTTTGTATGTATCGGTTAATCCTGTTCATCTTTTTCTTTTTCCTTTTTCAACAATATTTCTTTCGTGTCGTCAACGAAATAATAAGCGTCGTTGAACGACATTTCGTTATCTTCGACACTCGGAATATATTTTGCGAATTTTACATAATCCGACGTCGAAAGAAGCCTTCGTAGCTGTGTCGATGTACGTTGGTTCAGTTTAAATTCCTCAAGTGCTTCGGTGATCTCATCGGAGGTCATCTCCATTGCATTTATTCCGTAGCGGTTCTCGATGTATTCCCTTACGATATCCGTAAGACGCGTGTAATACATCTTATGCCTATTGTTCTGCCATAATTTTTCTTCTCCTAAGCGTTCAAGTTCGCGTATGGCGAGGATATGCGCCGGAATGGCAGGCTTAAGAGGAGCTAATGGCTTGCTCTCCCTGGTTCTTAAAGTGCGCACCAGAATATAAAATAATGCGAATATTATTTGTGCCGCCAGAAGTCCCATCAATAAATAACCGGATATTTCCGAGAATAGGAGCGGAGCTTTTTTGGGATCTTTGATCTCGTATATCTCCTGGTTTTCAAGGTCTATAACGTACGTATCCACTATTATATGAAGTGAATCCGTAGTGTAGAGTGTATCCGTTATATTTTTGTCGATGTATAATATCGGAAGGTTCCCGAGCGAATACCGTCCTTCATCGAATACGGCCAGGGTATATTTCTTTTTAAGCAGTACCTTCCGCTCGCTGAGTTTTACGGTATCTACAGGCCCTTCATCTATAAGGGACAGCGAACGGTCCATCTTCTCTTCGTTGAAATAGGGGAATTCCACGAGCTGGACCACATCTTTCTCGATTTCGATATCCAGCGTAAACCTGTCGCCGATCATTAATGTATCGGGAGTTATGCTTGCTTTTATCTCAGGCGGTTCGTTCTGGGCGAAGACGGACAGTCCGAGAAGACCGCATACTATTACTATGAAAACAAATCTGAAACCTGAGTATTTCATAACTATCTGCATGAAAAAAGTTTTATTAACTGTGCTACGTAATCGTCATCCGTCGAAATAGGTATATTGTCGACACGGGATTTTTTAAGAACCGTATTTACGGCTTCCTCGTATTTTTCCCAATTCCGACTGTAAATCGTACGGGCACGTTTGGACGATGAGTCGAACCACACTTTCTCACCTGATTCCGCATCGGTGAATTCGATGATTCCGACATCGGGAATCTCTTTTTCACGCTGGTCGTAAACTCTTATTCCTATGATGTCGTGTTTGCCTGAAGCGATCGACAGCGCATCTGAAAAATTAGCTTTGCCATCCTTGCCAGTATCCATAAAATCTGAAATAAGAAATGCGGTACAGTGCTTCTTTATTATATTCGTAAAGTAACGCAGGGCCTCGGAGATATTCGTACCGTTGCTTTGCGGAACGAATTCGATAAGTTCGCGGATTATAAGCAATATATGTTTCTTCCCTTTTTTGGGAGGAATGAATTTTTCTACCTTGTCGCTGAAGAATATACATCCGATCATATCGTTGTTCGATGCTGCGGAAAATGCAAGTACTGCTGCAAGTTCGGTGATAAGATTTTTCTTTGTTTTATCCGCAGTTCCGAACAGCCGCGAACCGCTTACATCGATCAAAAGCATCAGTGTAAGTTCGCGTTCCTCTTCATAAGTTTTTATATGGGGCGTACGGCTGCGGGCGGTAACGTTCCAGTCTATATCCCTCACGTCGTCGCCTATGCGGTATTCACGTACTTCGCTGAACGCCATACCGCGACCTTTAAAGGACGTGTGGTACTTACCTGCAAATATTTCATTGCTGAGACCGCGGGTCTTTATTTCGATTTTACGAACCTGTTTTAGAATATCGCTGCTGTTTCCCTCCATAATCCCGGTGATTAAGGTACTTCCACGCTGTTAAGTATTTCAGTAATAATCTCTTCGGAAGTTATGTTCTCTGCTTCCGCTTCGTAAGTTATACCGATCCTGTGCCTCAGGACATCGTGGCAAACCGCGCGGACATCTTCCGGAACCACGTACCCCCTTCTTTTTATGAAGGCATAGCTCTTCGCCGCTTTGGCAAGACTTATCGTGGAACGCGGCGAACCGCCGTAGCTTATAAAATGTCTAAGAGAGTCGAGATTGTATTCTTCCGGCTGGCGTGTGGCGAAAATTATATCTATTATGTATTTTTCTATTTTTTCATCCATGTATACTTCGCTTACTGTTTGGCGCGCCTTGAGGATATCTTCTGGAGTAATGATCTTATTCGCCTTTGGGAATTCGCCCTGAAGGTTCATCCGCATGATGTTGATCTCTTCGTTCTTCGACGGATAACCGATTTTGGCTTTGAGCATGAAACGATCCACTTGTGCTTCAGGAAGCGGGTATGTTCCTTCCTGTTCCAGAGGGTTCTGGGTTGCAAGGACGAGGAACGGTTCGGGAAGTTTGTACGTATTATCCCCGATGGTTACCTGTCTCTCCTGCATGGATTCAAGCAATGCACTCTGTACCTTTGCCGGTGAACGGTTAATCTCGTCCGCCAGTACGAAATTGGCGAAAACCGGTCCTTTGCGGACTGCGAATTCTTCGTTTTTCTGGCTATATATTAAAGTACCTATAAGGTCGGCAGGTAAGAGATCCGGAGTGAACTGGATGCGGCTGAATTTAGCGTCGACCGCCTGTGCCAAAGTTGTAATGGCAAGGGTTTTAGCCAGTCCGGGAACACCTTCCAACAAAATATGTCCGTTCGACAGCAACCCGATAAGGAGGGAGTCCACAAGATGCCTTTGTCCGATAATGACCTTGCCCATTTCAATGTTAAGAAGGTCCACGAATGAACTCTCTCTTTCGATACGTTCATTAAGTTCCTTGATATTTACTGCTTCGTTCATATTATTTTTGATTTTTGTCTTTTAACGTACGGGTTACAAAAATATTGTATTTTTTTAAATTTCAATAACCCGCATTTTTCCCGTATGATCCGGATGATATTATAAACGAAAACATTCCTGAAATATTCTGTGCTACGATATAATATAGTTTGAATAAAGGCGTGGTTTTTATTTTATACATTTTTTTCGTTTATTTGTTGGTTCATAATACGGTATGGTAGTTAAATATTTTAAATACGATAAACCGTTTACGCTGGAGAACGGGGAGGTAATAACCGATCTCACCATCGCGTATCATACGTTCGGCCGGTTGAAGCCCGGCAAGAATAATGTGATATGGGTCTGTCATGCCCTTACGGCAAATTCCGAAGTAGCCGATTGGTGGCCAAATACGGTCGAAGCGAAAAAATTTCTCGATCCTGGTAAATATTTTACTATCTCTGCGAATATAATAGGGTCGCATTACGGTACTACAGGGCCTCTCGACATCAATCCGAAGACAGGGGAGCCGTACTACGAATCCTTCCCTTTCATAACTATAAGGGATATGGTGAGGGCGCATATTCTTCTGGCGGAAGAATTGGGCATAAAGAGTGTCCGTGCGATGATAGGAAGTTCTATCGGAGGGTTTCAGGCGATGGAATGGGCTATAATGCAGCCGGATTTTATGCAGAGGCTCGTTCTGATAGCCACTTCGGCTAAAAGTCAACCATGGACTATAGCGTTGAATGAATCGCAGAGAATGGCTATTGAAGTCGATCCTTCTTACGGACAGAATGATCCGGAGGCGGGAAAAAAAGGAATGCGTGTATCGAGGTCCATAGGTCTGTTGAGCTACCGGGGAAGCATGGCTTATAACGAAACCCAGCAGGAGAACGATAATCTTTACAAACTCACCGGTTTCCGTGCCGCTACATACCAACAGTATCAGGGAGATAAATTGTGCCGCAGATTCAATGCTTATTCATATTACAGATTGTCGCAGGCGTTCGATTCCCATAATGTGGGCAGGTTCCGCGGTGGTGTGGAGACTGCATTAGGCATGATAAAAGCACGGACTGTTGTAATCGGGATCTCTTCGGATATAATTCTGCCTGTGTGTGAGCAGATATTCCTTTACAGACATATTCCGGATTCGGAGATATATATAATAACATCGGATTTCGGTCATGACGGATTTCTTGTCGAACACGAGAAACTAAACGATATCTTGAAGCCGTTTGTAGACAAGCCGCTCAGGCAGGGTGAATGACGTAACTTTTTATTCGGGTAATAAAGTAAGACGGTTTATTTGTCCTTTAATCAAAAATTAATAATTTTGTGGGTCTTTTCAAATAGAATGTAATAATGAAATTTCCTAAATCGGTAAACGTTTTGTTGCTGGGTTCCGGCGGTAGAGAAAATGCTTTTGCGTGGAAGATCGCCCAAAGCAAACGTGTCGCTAAATTGTTCATAGCTCCCGGAAACGCGGGAACGAAAAGTTGCGGGATAAATGTGGATATGAATCCCACCGACTTTGCAATTGTTAAGCAGTTCGTAATATCCAATAACATAAATCTCGTGGTAGTCGGACCTGAGGACCCGCTGGTTAAGGGTATTTACGATTATTTTGTCAGCGATAACGACATAAAAAATATTCCGGTTATCGGACCTTCTGCATTGGGAGCCAAGTTGGAAGGAAGCAAGGATTTTGCTAAAAATTTCATGATAAAACACGGGATTCCTACTGCGCAATATAAAACTTTTACGAAAGATAATATTGAAGAGGGCTATGATTTCATAGAGACTATAACCGCCCCATATGTTCTCAAGGCGGACGGACTTGCTGCGGGCAAAGGTGTCATCATACTTGAAAACAAAGAAGAAGCGAAAAAAGAACTGTCCGATATGCTTACCGGAAAATTCGGAGCGGCAAGTTCGAAAGTCGTTATCGAAGAATATCTTTCGGGTATAGAAGTGTCTGTTTTTGTGGCTACTGATGGTAAAACCTATAAAATTCTTCCAGAGGCCAAGGATTATAAGAGGATAGGGGAAGGCGATACCGGACTTAATACAGGAGGAATGGGAGCTGTTTCACCGGTTCCGTTCTGCGACGAGGCGTTCATGGAAAAAGTCCGGACCCAAATAGTGGAGCCTACGGTCGAAGGACTTAAAGCCGATGAAATAATTTATAACGGATTTATTTTTATAGGTCTGATGAATTGTGGCGGTGACCCGAAAGTTATCGAATATAACGTACGTATGGGTGATCCCGAAACCGAGGTTGTACTTCCGAGGATCGAGTCGGATATAGTGGACTTATTCGAAGGTATTGCGTTCGGCTCCCTGAAGTCACGTAAACTGGATATAACGGAAGAGACGGCCGCTACTGTCGTATGTGTTTCCGAGGGTTATCCGGGTGATTACGAGAAAGGACTTGTTATCGAGGGTCTTGAAACTGAAACAGAGAGTCTGGTATTCCATGCCGGTACGACTGTTAAAGGTAAGGATGTGGTTACTGCTGGCGGAAGGGTTCTTGCCGTTACCTCTTATGGTAAAAGCATCGTAGAAGCGGTGAATAATTCTTATAAAACTATAGATAAAATACACTATAAAGGAAAATATTTCCGCAAGGACATTGGTAAAGACCTAATGCCTGAATAATGGGATTTGACATTACACGTCAAAGTTTAATCAGAACAATTCTCTTATTCCTGTTTATGTATGCCATATTCGGAGTAAGAGAATATCTTTTTACCGTACCTGTACAATTCGACCTTACGGATTTTTCATTTCTGGGCAGATCGATATATGATTTTTCCGTGTCGCGACCTTATCTGAATGAGATACTGACTTTTATTTTTCTGTTTGTCAATGCGTTTTATCTCACCCGTCTTGCCACCCGGAATTTGATACTTGTAGACAGGTCCTATCTTCCGGCGATAATTTATATCGTGATCTGCGCAGGTTATACTGTTCCTGCCCAGAATATAATTTCTCTTCTTGCCGCATTTTTTATAATTGCCGCTGTAGAGAATATTATAAATTCCTACAAAAGACTCGATCGGTTCAATTATTTTTTCAATGCCGGAATGTGCATCGGAATAGCGGTTTTGATATATCCGCAGACAGTTCCTTACGTTATATTGCTTCCGATATCGTTGATATATTTTACACGTACATGGAGGGATTGGTTTCTGTCTTTAGTTGGTTTGTCGGTGCCTTTGTTTTTGCTGTCTTATATTACGTGGGCGACAGGCCCGGAGTTCGGGTTTATTTACAGAGCTATTTTTGCTGTGTTGGAAGATGGAGCCGGGGATATTATTAAAAATATCAGTGTTGCTGGTTATATAATGTCAACATTTTATCTGTTACTTGCCGTGTTCGGGATAATCGTGTTTATGGGAGGAAAAGCAAGGACGAAGAAACGGGCTGTAAGGCTCTTTATTCTTTTCGTATGGATGCTGATACTAACCATTCCTGTTCTATCCTTGGAAGAAAATCCTACACTGGCCATTCCATTGGCTGCTGTGCCATTGTCGATAATGATACCCGCGTTCTTTAACAGGAAAAAAGGTATTATCGGGAATATTCTGTATATTGCTATAATAATCGTTACCATAGTTTTTAATCTGATACCAATACTCTTAGAATAATGGATTTCCTGGATATGTCGCATTTTGACTACGATCTGCCGGAAGAGAAAATCGCACGTTTCCCTTTGGCCGAACGCGACAGATCGAAATTACTGGTTTATCGTAACGGTGAAATCATGGATTCGGAATTTTCGGATCTTTTATCGCATCTTCCGGAGGATTCTCTCCTTGTGTTTAACAATACCAAAGTGGTAAGGGCGAGAATAATGTTCTTTAAAGAAACCGGGGCGAGAATAGAGATATTTTGTCTTGAGCCGTATGATCCTGCCGATTATGAAAGAGCCTTCTCTATCAAAGGATGTGCACAATGGGTATGTATCGTGGGTAATCTGAAAAAATGGAAGGAAGGAAAGTTAGCTATAAAATTTCTTCATAACGGGAATGATTGTGAATTGAAAGCGGAGAGAAAAGGCTCGGATGACAAAAATCAGCTAATAGAATTTACATGGGACGCGGATGCAACGTTCGGTACAATCCTTGAAACTCTTGGAAAAATTCCTATTCCTCCCTATCTCAGGCGCGACAGCGAGGATATCGATAATACGAGGTACCAAACCGTATATTCGAAAATAGAAGGTTCGGTTGCGGCCCCAACTGCAGGTCTGCATTTTTCCGATACGATTCTCAGTTCGCTCGATAGAAAAAATATAAGTACAGAGGAAGTGACCCTTCACGTAGGTGCAGGGACATTTATGCCCGTAAAAAGCGAAAATGCTTACGACCATGAAATGCACACCGAACATTTCGAGGTAAATCTGGAAACGATAGAAAAACTTATTGAAAAATACGGTAAGGTAACAGCCGTTGGCACAACTTCGGTAAGAACATTGGAGTCCCTGACTGTCCTCGGGTACAGGGTAATGTGTGATAAATATGCCGATTTGGCCCGCACGGTAGGGCAGTGGGAAGCTTTTGATATTCCGGAAAACGCCGACGGCAGGCAGATGATGATCGCGCTCAGGGATCATATGGTTTCAAATGGTTTCCAAAAGTTAAAGGCTTCTACCCAAATAATGATAACGCCTGCGGGATTCCGTTTCAGGATAATAAATTCCCTCATAACGAATTTCCACCAGCCGAAAAGTACTTTGCTGCTGCTTATATCAGCTATAACCGGTAAGGATTGGGAAAAAATATACTCTCATGCCTTAACCAATGGGTATAGATTTCTAAGTTACGGCGACAGCTCGATACTTTTTCTTCAGGAAGCGGAAGATTAAATTCCGTAGACTCCGGTTTGAGTGACACCTGAAGTGTCGAAATCGCCCCAACGTTCATTTATATAGTCCAGGGTTTCCAATAGTTCCTGCTGGGAGTTCTGTGTAACGAGTTTTATCCGTGTTTCCTTAAAATCAGGCAGCCCTTTAAAATAAGAACAGAAATGTCTTCTCATTTCAAGTATCCCGACTTTTTCCCCTTTGAATTCGAGCGATTTATTAAGGTGTAGTTTGGCAAGCCTGACTCTTTCGCTTACAGTAGGCGGCGATAAAAGTTGACCGGTAGATAAATAGTGCTTTATTTCCTTAAATATCCATGGCCTTCCATAGGTAGCCCTGCCGACCATTATTCCGTCTACACCGTACCTGTCGAACATTTCTTCCGCTTTTAATGCAGAATCTATATCTCCGTTGCCGATGATAGGGATATTTATTCTCGGATTGTTCTTAACCTCACCGATCAGGGTCCAGTCCGCAGTTCCTTTATACATCTGGCTGCGTGTTCGTCCATGTATGGTGAGGGCCTCGATCCCTACATCCTGGAGTTGCTCCGCGATATCCATAATATTTTTGGAATCTTCGTCCCATCCGAGTCTTGTTTTAACGGTGACGGGTTTTTTGACGGCATTAACGATCTGTCTCGTCATTTCCACCATTTTGGGCACGTCACGCATCATGCCGGAACCTGCTCCCCGGTTTGCAATTTTCTTTACAGGGCATCCGAAATTTATATCTATTATATCCGGATCGACGGTTTCAGCCCTTATGGCAGCTTCGACCATGGGAGCTATTTCATGTCCGTAGATCTGTATTCCCACAGGTCTCTCATAAGGGAATATATTCAGTTTTGCCATGGATTTAGCGGCATCCCTTATCAGGCCGTCTGCCGAGATAAATTCAGAATAAACCACGTCGGCTCCATACATTTTACAGATATAACGAAACGAGGGATCGGTGACATCCTCCATCGGAGCCAGAAAGATCGGTTTATCCGGTAATTCGATGTCCCCGATCTTTACCACTGTATGGGAGTTTTGCCTTTTGACTGAAGGTATTCGTTAGCCTTAGAAAAATGCTTGCACCCGAAAAATCCACGATGCGCGGATAACGGTGACGGGTGAACGGTTTCAAGGACGCAGTTATCCGCCCTGTTTACGATAGCTCCTTTTTTCTGAGCATAGGCGCCACATAGCATGTAAACTATCTCTTTTTTCTCACGTGCGATTACATTAACCACAGCATCGGTAAATATTTCCCATCCTTTGCCTTGATGCGATGCCGCCTGATGCGCCCTTACGGTAAGGACAGAATTTAGAAGCAGCACACCCTGACGCGCCCATCGGTCCAGGTCACCGGAGTCAGGCATCGGGCATCCTGTGTCGTCCACCAATTCCTTGAAAATATTTTGCAGTGATGGAGGGTATTGTATCCCGTCGTGTACCGAGAAACATAAACCGTTGGCCTGTCCCGGGCCGTGATACGGGTCCTGACCGATTATAACTACCTTCAGATTGTCGAAAGTGGATTCTTCGAAAGCCCTGAAAATATTCCGTCCCTTAGGGTATATTGTGTTGGTACCGTATTCATGTTTTACGAATTCGACGAGTCGGAGGAAATAATCCTTTTGAAATTCTCCGGACAAGTGCTGTTTCCAGTCCTCCGCTATTTTAACATCCATAAACCGCGAAATTTTGATTTCAGCAAAGGTATTAAAGTTGTATGATATAGCAAAATAAGTCCGGTGCAGGATTTTTAAATATATTACTGTTTTTTATTATCTTTAACGGCGAAATACATTTTAATCATGACGAGTAAATCACGGCAGCTACTCATTAACGGGATGCTGTTTTTTATAACCGCGATTATCATTACGTTGCTTATTCCTACTGAAGGACATTATATGCAGCGCTATAACGTCGGTGAAGTATGGCAGGGTGAGAACCTTAACGCACCGTTCGATTTCCCGATAACTAAAAGCGAGACGGAAATAATCAATGACCGCCGCAATATAGAACGTTCCACAATTCCGGTATATACATACGATACCAGTGTTTATAACATGGCGGTTGTTTCGTTAAAGAATGCGATAGATGATCCGGCAGTCGAAAATCGGGCCGTTAATATAATCGGATTCATATACGGTAAGGGTATTATTTCCAATCTTGATATGGGATCCGCAGAAGATGATACCGGACTTACTTATATACGTACGGACAGGAGCTCGCTACTCGAAACGGTATCTACAGGAGAGATTTTTACCGTATCTTCGGCAAAACGTTACTTCAGAGAACAGTTTTACAGTTTTTTCCCGGAAGATTCTACGATTTTTAACAGCGATAGTTTTATCCAGCCTAATCTTGTTTATAATGAGTCTCTTACGGAAAGTTTAAAACAAAGAGAACTGAGAAACGTCGCTACTACCAGAGGTCTGGTGCATGCCAACGAACTTATCGTTGCGCATAATCAGTTGATCGATCAGGATGTTTTCAACAAGCTCAATTCCCTTAAAAGCGAATATGAAAAAAGGCTGGGAGGATCAAATAACTACTATATGATGCTTGCAGGCCATTTTACGGTCGTTCTCCTTATCTTCTTAATTACTTTCCTTTTTTTCTATTTCTTCAAAAATGTTTTTATAAGCGTAAGGAAAAATGTTCTTTTTATACTTATGCTGTACATATTAATGGTTGGCCTCTGTTCGATCGTTTCCAAGAACGAGCACCTGAGCGTTTATATAATACCGTTTGCAATCGTTCCTATATATATACTTACATTTTTCGATGTCAGGATGTCGGTTTACGAACATACGACTATCCTGCTCCTATGCTCGCTGATAGTTCCCAAACCTATAGAATTCTTCTTTATAAATTTTATAGCGGGAATCGTTGCGATATTCATAATAAACAGATCATATCGGAGGGAGAATATCTTTATGGCTGCCGGAGCAATATTGTTAAGCAACTGTGTCAGTTATGTTGCGATAAACCTTATTCAATACGGTGAAATCAACGGTTTGGAATGGATAAATTTTGTTTGGTTCGGAGTGAACGCGATTTTGTTCCTTGGAATGTACCAGTTGATTTATATGATGGAGAAGATTTTCGGATTCGTTTCGGATATAACGCTTCTCGAACTGTGCGACACAAACCAGAAGCTGCTTCTGGAGCTCGCGCATAAGGCTCCCGGGACGTTCCAGCATACATTACAGGTTGCTAATATGTCGGAAGCCGCTGCAACGGCTATCGATGCAAATCCATTGCTTGCACGTGCCGGATCCATGTACCACGATATAGGGAAAATCAATAATCCTGCGTTTTTTATCGAAAATAATAGGGGTACCTTTAACCCGCATGACGAACTGTCACCTCGTGAAAGTGCAAAAATTATTCTCAGGCACGTAACGGATGGAGTGGCGCTCGCAAAGAAGGAACGGCTTCCGCAGGTTATTATTAATTTTATTTCAGGACATCACGGAGATTCTCTGGTGTACTTCTTTTATTGTAAGGAGCGCGCGGCAAATGGAAGTCCAAACGAGAAGGATTACCGTTATCCGGGACCGAAGCCGATTTCGAAAGAAGTATCGATATGTATGATAGCCGATGCGGTCGAGGCTGCTTCTCACAGTCTTACGGAATATACCAATGAAACTATAGATCAATTGGTCGATAAGGTGGTCGAGATTAAAATAAACGACAAGGAACTGTCTCAGTCTTTATTGTCTTTTAACGATATATCCAAAATCAAAGAGATCCTTAAAAATAAACTCGAAAGCATTTACCACACAAGAATTGCATATCCGGAAAGAGAATAATTTCTTTTTTAATAATTACATTCTTATTGCTACTTTTGCACCTGCATTCACATATTTTGCGGTCTTATGGAAATATTGCGCCCGGGAACAGGGAACGGACAGAAAATTTATATCGAAACATACGGATGCCAGATGAATGTCAATGACAGCGAAGTCGTGGTGTCCATACTTAAAAAAGAAGGCTATCGGCATACGGAAAATATCTCCGAGGCTGATATAATATTTATCAATACGTGTTCCATAAGGGATAACGCAGAACAGCGTATATGGGGTCGTCTCAGGGATATTAAACAATACAAAAAGAACAATAATTCTCTTATCGTAGGTATAATCGGGTGTATGGCCGAAAGACTTAAGGAAGACCTTATCGAGAAAGAGAAACTTGTCGATATTATTGCAGGTCCCGATTCTTACCGCGAACTTCCCGTATTGATACGAACTGCATCGGACGGAAGCAAGGCAGTCAATGTCGAACTTTCGAAGGAGGAAACTTATGCGGAGGTCTCTCCGGTGAGGCTCGGCAAAGACGGAATCTCGGCATTCGTATCCATAATGAGGGGATGCAATAATATGTGTTCTTACTGTGTTGTACCTTACACACGAGGTAGGGAAAGAAGTCGTGATCCGGAAACTATCCTGAACGAGATAAACGATCTTGTCAGCAATGGATACAAGGAGGTCACGTTGTTGGGCCAGAATGTAAATTCCTATAATTTTAATGATGATAAAGGAAATCAAACGGACTTCTCGGAATTACTTCGAAGAGTAGCTTCGGTTTCACCGGAGCTGAGAGTGAGATTCTCTACCTCGCATCCCAAAGACTTGAGCGACGAGGTACTTTATGCGATGCGTGATTATAATAATATTTGTAAATCGATCCATCTCCCTGCACAGTCAGGCAGTAATTCTGTTCTCAAGCTCATGAACCGGAAATATACTCGTGAGTGGTATCTCGACCGTATAGGGGCGATAAAAAGAATAATTCCTGAGTGTGAAATATCGACGGATCTTATAGCTGGATTCTGTGGAGAAACAGAAGAAGACCATAAAGGTACCTTATCGTTAATGGAGTCAGTAGGATATTCTTTTGCTTTTATGTTCAAGTATTCCGAAAGACCCGGCACACAGGCTGCCCGAAATTATGCAGATGATGTGCCGGATGACGTTAAAACCCGCAGATTAACAGAAATTATAAATCTTCAGAATAGATTGTCCCTCGCGAGCAATAAGAAAGATATTGGAAAAATTTTCGAAGTTCTGGTTGAGGGAACATCTAAAAAAAGCAGCAGCGATATGTCCGGAAGGAATTCTCAAAATAAAGTAGTAGTGTTTGCAGCCGATAATGAGAAACCGGGAGATTATGTATATGTTGAAATTACTGATTGCACATCTGCCACTCTTTTGGGAAAAAGAGTAAAAAAATAAATATAACCACTATTTTTTATCTCTTATTTTAATATATTTGCACCGCAATACGGGGTGTAGCGCAGTCCGGTTAGCGCGCCACGTTCGGGACGTGGAGGTCGCTGGTTCGAATCCAGTCTCCCCGACAAAAATGGAATCTTGTAAAAGGTTCCATTTTTTTATGTCTTAGAATTTCTCTATAATAATTTTTACTATATAAAATACTGTTTTTAGTCGTATTTATATTCTATCTTTGAGTTTTATTGGGAAAATTTGATTCTTAAGCAATGTAAAATTGATTAACGACTTAAATTATCCTTATGGCAGGCCCCCACCATTTTGCCGATAAACTTGTTAACTGCATGTTTTTAAAAACTAATACGACCCAAATACGGTTGGTGGCTAACTATCTACAAAAATGCTAAAATGAATAAAAAAGTTTTATTAAACGGAATTCTTATGATTGATCACGGAAGTAAAATGATTATCGAAAAATTAATTTTAAAATTTACAGGATTGGAAATAATGAATATTGGTAATCCGGGAATACTTCCGGATCATTCCATAAAAAGAAAAGTGGAATGCAGGGACAAATATGGAAATGCTGTAATGTATGAAACTGTGATCGATTTAAGATATAATGAAATAAAAACCAAGTTGATATGTAACACTAAAAAACTTTCTGATTTAATATGAAATAGTTTATCCGGCTTCTAATGGAATGATTCTTGGGTGTAGCCGTAAATCAATAAAACATAATAAAATGCATAAAATTAAAATCTTATTGTATCTACTGGTTTTATACTTGCAATTTACGGCTTTACATTACCTGAACTTCCTTATAAGACAGATGCTCTTGAACCGGTAATGAGCAGGGAAACTGTTGAATATCATCATGGCAGACACGTCAAGGCTTATGTCGATAAACTTAACCAACTGACTGCCGGTACTGATTATGAAAATGCAAGTCTAACAGAGATAGTTAGGACATCTACCGGAAGCATTTTCAATAACGGTGCGCAAATTGTGAACCATATTCTTTTCTTTGACGGATTATGCCCGGAGGCAGAAGCCAAAGGCCGTCCGTCAGGAGAGTTATCCGATGCTATTATGCTGGATTTCGGATCGTTTGACGACTTCAAAAAGAAATTTGGAGAATCTGCAGGTAATCTTTTTGGTTCCGGCTGGACGTGGCTGATAAGCGATGCCGATGGTAACCTGGGAATAATGACGACGCAGAATGCCGATAATCCGCTCAGGAACGGTAAAGTTCCTTTGATTGCTATAGATATGTGGGAACATTCCTATTATATAGACTACCGCAATGAAAAGAATAATTACCTTAATAATATCTGGAAAATCGTGGATTGGGATATGGTTGAAAAAAGATATTCGGATAGATAAACTCTGCTCATTACTCTAAAAGTATGTGACGGCGGCTTCAAGGCTGCCGTTTCTATTATGTATTTAACTATATTTTCCTAACTTTACAACGCACTATTTCGCAGAAGGCCCTCGGGTGGAGTGGGTAGTGCTGTTTATATAGAAGACGTTTACAGGCGTCTGTCTTTCGTATTTCAAAACTTCGCAAATTTTTGACCTTTCGATAGATGGATAGCAACAAAAGACGTCCTCCTGATATGTGTTTTCATGCACCGCTATTATTTCTGGAAAGAAATATGCTGGTGATTACATATCGGCGTGGGCTTTCTGCGTTGCTCGTTCTCGAAAGGTGGGCATGCGAAGGCCTCGAAATACGGAACGGGCGAAGGTAAGATTCCCACGCTTCTGTATATATATAATCTGTGTTTCAAACTATCACCTAACAGGGAATCGAGGCGGTTCATTAACGGAGTGTGGATATGATTCATACCGGACAGCTTATCGAACGTAAACTACATGAACAGGGGCGAACTGTTACATGGTTTGCTGCGCAGTTATGCTGTACCCGCCCGAACGTTTATAAAATATTCCGAAAGGAAAGTATCGATATTCCCCTGCTATGGCGCATCTCCCGTATTCTCGAATATAATTTCTTCCATGAAATTTCCAATGAAATAAAATCGGATATCCGGAATGAAGTTAATGTTACTGTATCCAAATAAGATACAATTCTGTTTGCTTTTTGGAACTAACTGTTTGTCAGTCTGTTCTCTTCTTTTGCGTACATTTGTGCAAAATTCTGTTCGATAATACTTATATAAAGTTATAAAGAGTATGCCCGACGTGTGTATTTATACTTTATAAGGCTTGCTTGGATGAAATTATGTAATTAAATACGATAAAAAATGAAGAAACTGATTTTGACTGGATTTATTTTTCTTGCCTTCGTGCCCGTGGGAGTGGCACAAAAAACTTTGGTTACGGAATTTGAGTACCAGAATACTCAGGCCCGTGTGCTGGAGCCCGTATCGAGTACTTATGTAAAACCTACGGTCGTAGAACTTATAGTGGATTCCGTAAGATTTGAAGAAACGTTTGTCCTGTCGAGGGAGAAAGTCGAAGCAAGCATGAGGGGCGAACTGGAAGAGGTTCGTAGCTGGGGTGTCTACATTGCTTCCGAGGAAGCCTCCAGAAAAAGAGGTATAAAGTGCGATATGCTGGTAGCTGCCATGTTCAATCTGGAGTACGATAAAACGCAAAATAATTATAAACTTAAAGTGGTGGGATATCCGGCAAGATTCGCAAACTGGGCGACGGCCACGAGGGAAGACTATGAATGGATAAGAATGGATAAAACATTCACTACCAATGATAAAGTTGCTGCAATAATTAAATAATACTTAAAATTTTTACATACTTTATTATGAAAAAAATAATTTTTTCGGTAATTGTGCTTATAGCGGCATTTAATGTTAATGCGCAAAATTCAAGCTCGAATATCGTTTCCTCCACAATTAAAAGCATAACTACCGTAACCATGCCGGAGCCGGAACCGGAGCCTGTAATTGCTATGAATCAGTGGTTTCTTCGTACCGGACTCAATATAATGAACTTTGCCGGCGATGGAGGAGATGACCTTAAGGGCAAGGTAGGGTATGATGTAACTTTGGGATTCCATAAATCGATAGCCCGTAAGGGAGCTTACTGGGGAATGGAGTTCGGAGCTTCATCCCGTGGCGCCGGATATGAAGAAAAAGTATATGATTATGAAGAGAGCCTCATATCCCATAATGTTCATATCTCACCGTTTACATTCGGTTGGAAATACGGAATAACGGAAGACTTTAAAATCGATGCCCACTTAGGGGCATTCGCGGCTTACGATTATGCTGGAAAAATGAAGATAGAATATAACGGTTATGAGGAGAGCTATAAAATGAAAGACTGGGATGATTGGAATCGCTATGATGTGGGTTTAAATGCCGGGTTTGGCGTGTGGTACGGCCGGTTCAACCTTGACTTTACATTCAGGCGTGGATTTATAGAAACTTTTGATGACAGTGAATCGTACACCAACAACTTTATGATCCGCTTAGGAGTGGCGTTTTAATTTTTAATCTACAATTTTCCGGACAACGTTTACCTATCTTATTTTCATAAGAATGTGAACGTTGTCTTACTTTATCTTATCAGGAACTTATATTTTTTCTTCTTCTGAACCATCTGGCTGCCTCTCCCAACCACATTACTATAGAAGTAGCCAATATGATATATACCCAGTCATGAAGTTTTATAGGAACCGTCCGGAATACTTCCCCTGCATAATTAACAATGATGATCTGACCTATGAGTATAACTAATAATATGGATAAGAAGACCTTTGATTGCGACATTGTGCAAAATGCGGTTCTCAGTGTTCCGAAGGCCTTAGCGTTGAACATGTTCCAGAATTGCAGCATGACGAATACAGTAAAAAATACGGACAGCTGGTAAATGTTTACACTCGATCCGAAATAAAATAGCATTCCCGCAAGCACGGCCACGAATAAAGAGCCGGTAATAAAAATGTTGTTTTTCATTTCGCGGTTCACGATGAAATCCGTGGAATGCCGCGGCTTCTCTTTCATTACGAGTTTATCCGGAGGCAGCGATGCGAGGGCGCAGGCTGCAAACGTATCCATTATAAGGTTAACCCACAACATCTGGGTTACGGTCAAAGGTAGCTCCGTGCCGAATATCGAACCCGCGAAAACAATTATGATGGCTGTAAAATTGATCGTCAGTTGGAAAATCACAAATCTCTGAATGTTCTTATATAATGACCGCCCCCATAAAACCGCAGTGGCAATACTACCGAACGAGTCGTCTAACAAAGTTATGTCGCTCGCTTCTTTTGCTACGGAGGTGCCAGTTCCCATGGATAAGCCGACATGAGCGAAATTCAGAGCTGGCGCATCGTTGGTTCCGTCACCCGTCACAGCGACGATCTCTCCATTTTTTTGCAGTAACTGCACGAGCCGTTGTTTATCCGTGGGCCTTGCACGTGCCATGATTTTTATCTCGTCGAGCCTCAGAAGCAATTCTTCATCAGAACAATTCTCAAAATCAGTACCGGTTATAATATTCCTGTCTCCGTCATTTTCATTGAAAAGTCCGATCTTGCGTGCTATTTCCGTTGCCGTTGCAGGAGTATCGCCAGTAACTATTTTGATATCTATTCCTGCATCCGTACACTCTTTAATAGCTGCCGGTACATCTTCCCGGACCGGATCCATTATTGCTGTAATACCGAGAAAAACCAGTTCGCAGTTCTCTATGGCTTCTTCGCATGTTTTTGCACTTTCAGTAGGATGGCAATAGGCAAATCCCAAGGTCCGCATAGCCTTCTTCTGATATTTGAGGGTTAATTCGGTTATTTTTTCCGCATATGCTTCGACCGGAACTTCATCTCCGTCGATCAGTACTTTAGTGCATTTGGCGAAAACTATTTCAGGTGCGCCTTTTATATATAAGATTTTTTCCTGGCTATTTTTTTCCAGCGTGGCCATGTACTTTCTTTCGGTGTTGAAAGTGAGTTGGTCCACTATTTTCGTTTTATCCCGGATATCCTTGTAATAGATGCCGAATGAATCAAGCCATAGAAGCAGTGCACCTTCCGTAGGGTTCCCTACAACTTTGGTATCTTCACTTTTTTCAAGAAACGCGGTAGAATTTACCGCAATACTTTTAGTTACGAGTTTGCTTATTCCATCACCACTTATTTTTTGATCCTTGAGTGAAAAAAACTGGGTTTCTTCTACTGTCATGCGGTTTTGAGTTAGGGTTCCGGTTTTATCCGTGCATATAACCGTTACTGCTCCCATAGTCTCGCAGGCGTGCATATTGCGTACAAGATTGTTGGTTTTGAGCATCCGCCGCATACTTAACGCGAGACTGAGTGTCACACTCATCGGAAGTCCTTCGGGTACTGCTACAACAATCAGTGTAACAGATATCATGAAATATTTAAGCAGCCTATTCGCCGAATCGAGTGTAAGCCATGAACTTCCTTCAGTAGGGTCCACTCCGAATAAAAATCCTGCGGCGCAAAGTATTAGAAATACCATTGCACCGATCAGTATCCATTTGACCCATCCGAATTTTTCGACAAGAAAAGGAAGGTCTTTCTTTTTTTCTGCGAGTTCGAGTCCGTCGAAAATTATAGGAACCCATACTTTTATCATCATTACTGCGAGAGCAATTAAAGAGCATGCCAGTGTCCATATCTGTGCGAACGAATATTCATATTCTGATAGGAAAATGTCTTTAAGAAACAGAATTATAAATGTCAGGAACGCGATGGAAAAACCTACTACGCCGATAAATTTTGCGAGGCTCTCGAGTTGTATGCTGAGAGGTGTTTTTTCGTCAGGTTTTATAGCGGACTGCCGCGCAACTTTACCGTATTCGGTCGAATCGCCGACAGCGGTGACCGTAACCGTTCCATGACCCTCCATAATCGACGTACCACGCATCAGCATATAGCTCGGGTAAGTCGCTTCGGGATCGGTTTTAGTCATATCCGCATCTTTGGATGTCATGGGTTCGCCCGTAAGGTTGGATTCGTTTACGGTAAGGGATACGGATTCTGCAAGGGTGCCGTCTGCAGGAACTTCTTCTCCTGTCTCTATTAACAATACATCCCCGACGACAATATCTATTTTTGGTATTTGTTTGAGCTCTCCGTTACGAATTACTTTATAGGGTATATCGTCGTCTACTTTACCCAGCATATCGAATTTTTTCTGTGCGTCGTATTCGAACCAGAAAGCGATTCCGGTAGCAAGAAAGATCGCGCAGAATATTCCGATAGTCTCGGCAAATTCTTTTTCGACAAAAGATATCCCTAAAGAGAGAAATGCTGCTATAAGCAGCACCCTGATGACCGGGTCCTGAAATTTTTCGAGAAATAATTTCCATGCCGATTCTTTTTCCGGCGGAGTAAGGATATTTTTTCCGTATTTTTTCCGGCTTTCTTTAACCTGGTCTTCACTCAGGCCGTTTAATTTTTTCTTACCCTCTACCATGTTTTATATTTTCGTTATTTATCGGTCTTCATCATCGTCATATAAAAAGGTATCCATCATGTCGTCTATATCCCGCCGTTCCTTTTTTGTCGGCCTTCCCGCGCCGCGATCCCTTTTTAAAAAAAAATCATTGCTGATGCCGTAAAGTTTTCCCAACTCTTCCTCAGGAGTTATATTTTCCATGAAGTTGGGGACATTTTTTGCCGGTTGCCGGTTGTTAAGTTCCTCCAGAACCCGCAAAGTATATACCACAGGCATTTTTTTGACCGTGATAATGTCTCCTTTCTTTACTTCTTTGGAGGCTTTTGCAACGGTCCCGTTCAGCGTCACCCTGTTGTTTTTGCAGGCTGCCGCCGCATCGCTGCGTGTTTTATAAACCCTTACGGCCCAAAGCCACTTGTCGATACGGGACATATTATTTTTTGTTAAAATTGTTCATTGTGAAATCTATACCTGCTGTGCCGAATGATTTTATCGCTTCGATCGCAAAGTCAATTCTTTCAGGCAGTTCCTTTGTTTCTTCTTTGGTCCATTCCCCGAGAACATGATCGACTTGAAATCCTTTGGGAAAATCGTCCCCGATACCGAATCTTAATCTCGGGTAATCCGATCTCCCAAGTACTTCCGATATGCTTTTTAGTCCGTTGTGCCCTCCGTCGCTGCCTTTTTTTCTTATGCGTATGGCACCGAGCGGCAATGCAAGATCGTCCACGATTACCAGGACATTCTCCACTGGTATCTTTTCGACATTCATCCAATAGTTTACGGCCTTACCGCTCAGGTTCATATATGTCGACGGTTTGAGCAGGAGGAATGTCCTGCCCTTATATTTCGCCTCGGTTATCAAGCCGTAGCGTGCTGTCGTAAAAACAGCATTGGACGCCTCTGCAAAAGCGTCCAAAACCATAAATCCTATGTTGTGCCGGGTGTTGACGTATTCTGCTCCGATGTTACCCAGCCCGACTATCAAGTATTTCATTCCGTAAAGTTTTTAAGCGGCCGCCGTACGGCCATTAAACACGGAAACTATTTTTTCTTTTCGTTTGCCGCTGCCGCTGCCGCAGCACCTCTTGCCGCACGTGTCATCTTAACAGCACAGATCGCAGTAGTAGCCGGTGTAAGAATATCCATATTTTCGAAACTCAAATCGCTGACGAATACCGATTTGCCGAGTCCGAGTCCTGAAATATCTATGTCCAACGTATCAGGAAGGTCCTCTTCCTTAGCAAGAACGCGTAGGTTTCTTTTGCTCAACATGAGCTTACCCCCCATTTTAACACCTTCGGAATTTCCGTAGAGTTTTACAGGGATGTCGATAGCTACTTTTTTACCGGGAACTACCCTGAAGAAATCTATATGGAGGACGTAGTCCTTAACCGGATGATACTGAACTTCCCTCATTACAGCTTTAGTCTTCTGACCGTCGATATCGAATTCAATGATGTAAGAGTTTGGAGTGTAAATAAGCTGGTTCAATTCTTTCGCATCTACAGAAAAATGGATTGTGTCGCCTTCTCCGTAAATCACGCAAGGAACCTGTCCTTCACTACGTACTTTTTTTGTTTCTTTTTTGCCGAAACCGTCACGTTTCCGGCCTTTGATTTCAAATGTTTTCATTTTATAAATTTTTTAAATGTTACTCAGGAGTCCGCATTATAAAGGAATCCCCCATCACATTATTTCAGGTGCAAATATACTTAATTTTTCTTTTTTATTTGAAAACTATTGAAAATTTTAAATTTAGCGTTACATTTGCATTCGTGAAAGTTCTTTTGAAATAACGGATCCCGTCGCATAATGCAGACGCGAAACACTAAATGTTTGAACTGTAAAGTTTTGTCTTCATTATTAAATGTTCCTTAAGGTTAAGAAATAGTTAACTTTAATGAAAATAGTTGCATAATAAGGTAAAACATCATTTATATTTGCATAAAGTTTTTAGGTTCAGTTTTAAGTTAGTTAGTAGTTTTAGTTAGTAAGACGGAAAGACGGTACGGAAGGCTTCAGTCTTCCATCCCGTCTTTTTTTAGTTTTAAAAGGTTCGTTGTGGAATTAATAATATTTGCCCAGGTGGTGGAATTGGTAGACACGCTACTTTGAGGGGGTAGTGACCGTTAGGTCGTGTGAGTTCGAGTCTCGTCCTGGGCACAGTAAAAATGGCTTACAGTTATCTGTAAGCCATTTTTTATTTTAGACGTTGGCACTTTGTTGGCACAAATTTAATTTTTAAAACAAACAAAAAATTCCAGCTTCACAAAGCTGGAATTTTTTTAGTTTAGAAAAAACTTAAAATAAGCTAAGTTCATGTTCTATCACTTCTTTAATCGAATATTTGAAAATGAGATGAATTTCTTCGTGTTCGGTTAATAAATCCGGGATAGATATAGTTGGAATTTCTAACGTTTTGCAGATTTTTGGAATTTTATGAAATAACTTATTATCATTTGCACCTTCCGTTTCTTCTGTAATGAGTTTTATTGAATCTCCTGATTTTATTGTTACTAAACAATAAATATCTGTTTCATATCTGGGGACTCTATAAATTTATTCTTTTCAACTTGATATTCTGCATCCGACAACTCTTTGCGCTTAACATTCACTACAAAACAGCTATCAACTTGCCTTAATAATTTAGCGGGACTGGGCGCCAATAGATCTTTAGTACTTACTTTATATTTGTTTAAAATTTGGGTGTTCTTCCTCTCTCCGTCAATAAGTCTGAAAATCACCAACTTACATAAACAATGTCCAATTTTACACCCAAAAAGGTAAAATTGGGTGTTTCTTTTTAATTCCTGTGGTCTATATTATATTTCCGCTCTCTTTTTTCAAAAGCATCCACTCCGCCCTCTAAGATTTCACAAACATGCTCTTTTATACCTTGTTGATATAATATACCTTTTTTGTCTTTATCAAATGGGAAAGAGTGTTCTAGAGAACCATTCACATACTCAAACCTGAAAGTTTTGTTCTCTTTTCCATCTTGTCCGGATTGATTGGCTACGATTATATTTTCGGCATCTGTATTCACAACAAGAGTTGCATTATGAGAAACCATTATGATTTGCCTTCTCTGCTTACTTCTCCTTATATAATCATTCAGCTCTTTGAATACAGTTCTATTATCCAGGTTATCTTCGGGTTGATCTATCAATATTGGACAATCAGCTTTGCTCAAGCTTAGGTATAATTGAAGAATTACAATTCCTTTTTTACCTTCTGACATATTTTTAAGGCTATCTCCGCCCTTGGTTAAATCATAGTCGGGATAGAAGCAATCTTTAAATAAAGCTCTAAGAGCGGATTCAGTATTACCATTTGATTTATAGGAAGAAAAACGTTCTGTATCTGATATGAGATGCCTCAATATCTTCCCAACATTCGATAAATGCTGTTTCTCATCATAAGTATATTCGGAATATTTGAATCCGGAATCAGTAAACTGATTTTCCAAGTAACTTCTAATGTTTATAACCGATTTTAAAGCATCATTATAAGTTGAGGTGTTGAAAAAAGTATGTGCTGTTAATTTTAACCCCGTGTCTTTTTCATTCCACTTATTAGAAATTAACTTATTGATAGACTCCTTAATTCCATTATAAGAATTGAAAATTTCTTTGTATGGTTTCATAAAATCTACCGAATCGCGTAGCTTTTTTATGGATTCTATTTGAACTAATTTTTCTTCAATAACCTTGATCTTTTCTTGCTCAGCTCTTATATTCCTTTCTATTGAACTTACTTCTTCTCTTATTTTATTCTTTTCAAGAAGAGGATTCAACGTATTCATATTGGATTCTATCTTCTTGATTTTTTCTTACCGTTGATCGCAAAGTTCTTTTTTTATCGTAGCAAGTTCTTTTTTTTCACTTTCAACATGCGCTAAAAATGATTTTAATATATCCGTTTTGATGTTTTGATAAATTTGATCAATTTTAAAAGATGAAGAGTTAAAATCAAAAGAATTTACTACTTTTAAATTCAAAGAATCTGTCAAATATCTTCCCAATCTATCCAATTCACTCTCATCAAAGTTAAATTGTTTTATCTCTTCTTCTAAGCGTGTATTCTCTTGACTAAGTTGATTATAGGTTTGTATTTCTTCAGAAGTTAAACCGATATGTTTAGTCAGCTCATCTATTTTAGCCTGTTGTCTTTTTATTTCATTGGAAATTGCGTTTTTATCTCCCAATGGTTGTAATTCGACTTTAGCAATTTTATATTGTTTATCATATTTAATCCATTCAGATACATTAGCATTTATTTTATCTTCCGAAGATTCAAGCATGTTTATGTGATTATCAAATAGTTCGTTGATATCGTCCTCCTGCCGTATAAGAGCTTCTATGAATTTATTAAAAGCATTCGATTCACCCCCTTGATGAGTAGCGGTAATACTTTTATTTCTAACTATATCTTCAATATATAACTGTGGGAGGAATTCTATAACACGTTTATCAGATATTGAAATGGCATTATTGGGATCGTCAGCATAAAAAATTTCAATATCGACATCTTTAGTTATTGAGGAATAGTTTTTTATATCTGTTGTATTACCGATTTTTTCTGCGATAAAGTGTAATGGCAATGATTTCCCCGATGATTTTCCCCCTATAATCGCATTTAAGTTAGGATTAATTCCTATTTCATAATCCGTGAATGTTTTATTTGCCTTCTTATCTATAAATTTGACTTTCTCAATTATATTATATGGCTTTTTGCAATCTGGACTATCACGTTGGATTCTTACTCTTTCACTTGGTTCACAAAGTATCTGCTTCAATCCATTAAAGGAAAGGTCTGCCTTAACCCAACAATAACGATCATTATCGGGTTTAAATAGTTTATCTTCAGTGTGGGCATCCGATCCATGAATACACGGTTTTAACGATCCGCATTTTCGGACAACAGTTTTCTCGTCATCTTTTTTATTACCCAAAAAATATTCTCTATCATTCGGGTTACCCGAAAAAATGCACTGCGATAAATTATAAATGGTAGCCCTAATTGCATCTAGTGATCCGCCTTCGGTTTCAAATAAATCAAAATGTTGCTGTAAAGCAGAAGCTCCATCTTTGTTAGAATTACTAACTACGGTTATTAAATTATTTCTCAGGTTAATATTAGTAGTCAATAGCTTTTTGAAACTATCATGAGATACTACGAAATTCTCGATTCCTTTTTTATATGCCGTATCATCAGTTAGACTTGGATCAAGGCTTTTACCTAACCGAATGATACCACTTCTATTCATTTTATACTCCTGATCATGAGAGACGTGAGATATAGTCGAGAAAAAGTCATCATCTAAGTTATTTAAAGAAACTGGATTAAATATGCAGTGAAAATTGATTAATCGCCCTGAATCGGTTACTGGTAACATTCTTAATTCAACATTCGGAAATATAAAAATGTTCTTTATTCTCGCCTTTTCTATTTCATTGAAAATATCGACACTATCTATTTTCTGCTGAAATGTGTATACTGACATATAATTTTCTATGCTAAAATAATCTGTAATTTCTATTGCTTCTATCTCGTTTTCGAGAGCTTTGATGAATAATGTTATACAGAACTCTTTAAAGTCTTTGCTTTTAAATTGATCGTTTTTATTTGTACCAAGTGTATGCGTATGAAAGTCCCATTTACGCCAGATGGAACCTTTATTATATTGATAATCCATATTCCAATTTAGTATTTTACATATAGAATTCCTTTGACAAATCAAACTCTATCTATAATATAGAAAATCATAGCTGAGAGTGACTTTGAAAGAATAGTAAATATACTAATTTTATATCTAATTTCAAGATCAGATACTGATGTACTTTATTATCTCTACCGCCACATCCTCTCCTTTATCATTCTTGTCGATTTCAAACTCCACCATATCCCCTACCTGAAGTTCGGAGAAGTCTCCAATTACGTTGGAGGAGTGGAAGAACAGGTTGTTATTCTGGTATTTTATAAATCCATAGCCATCCATGAGTTTTAGGATTTGGCTACGGTTTTTGGATGGATCGGTTTGTGGCTGATCGGATGTGTCCGGTTTGACGAATAAATCTTGGATCAGTTTATTTTCTGTCTGTAAGCCCTCCTCGATTTCTTTGGTCATTTCTATTTTGTGTCTGGCGAGCAGGAAGAGATCATGAGAAGTTTTGGTAATTATGATCTGGTTTTCTTCATTGATGTATTCAAAGTCCCATTTTAAGAGAACTGTACGGACTCCGAGTGCGTTGATCATTTTTATCAGAGGGATATATTCGGTGTCGAAGAAGATGAATACAGCGATGTCGATTTTACCTGCGAGTGCAAGTTGATGGGCGGTGAGCGATAGCCATGTATTTACTCCTTTTTCTTCGTTTTTGCCTTTGGAGGTTCGGATCGGTAGGTAGTGCATTTCGATTCCGTTAGCCATAAGAATGTCATCGAATACTCTGTCGTTGTAGAGTTGGGATCCACGTTCGGATGCTTCGGATGCGTTTATACGGCCTCTGAAGTAGTGGTTCTCTGCGATGACAAGACTGTTCGGATCGACGTTTTCGAGTTCGGCGATTTTGTGGATCAGGAAGTCGTGGAAGCCTGAGAGGGAGATTCTGGATTTGACCGGGTGGTGGTAATTGTAATAGTTTGAGACGTGCAGGAATGAAGTTCCCTCGTAGAATATGCCTATCCGCAGAGGAGAATAATATTGGTTGAGCATGGGTTGTAATGTGATAATTTATGGAATATGATTCGATGAAAATAAAATACGTTATAGATAGGTATAAAAAAGACGCAGGAACAACATCCCCCGTCAACGATCTTCGGAACCTCAAGTGGAATGTTGTCCTACGCCCAACGTAGCCCTGACCGGAAGGTCAGAGCATACCGAAGGGTTTCAACAACCAATATGCCACTTGTTATAAAATCCTACCCTTTCGGGTAGTTCCGAAGATTTTGACGGGGCATAAAGAGCTGTTTACCTCTTTATATTTTCTAAATGCTGTCGCACTTAGGATGTATCGTAGTTAATCACAAAGATAATGTTTTATGAATAAACACTCAAATACATTTCAGTTATCATATATGATAACCTGACTGCAAATATATAAATAAATCTTTGTTATCAAATATGATAACTATGACAACTGAAAAAATTTTAGCAAAAATAGGCGAAAGAATAAGAGAGATTAGAGAATCAAAAGGAATCGATCAGCAGGTTTTGGCTGCCCAATGTAATTTCGAAAAGTCGAATATGAGCAGAATTGAGGGAGGCAACACTAATGTAACGATAAGAACGCTGAATAAAATTGCGACAGTTCTCGAAGTGCCTATCATCGAACTTTTCAAATAAAACCTACGACCTTCTTCCCAATTTTTTTTTCTTCCGTTTCTTTTTTCTCCAGACTTCGTTGCCGTAGTCATCGGTGGTGATGCCGGATGGATCGGGTAAGAATATCGAGCCGATGGATTCGAGGACATTTATGCTTTTATCGCTCCGGGTTACGTTGCAATTTGGCAGAAGGTTTCATCGGTGGCATGGTTGGTCTTTTGTATAATACAAGCGGGGACTGCGGTCTGATCTGGTAAATTCCAATAAAATGCGACTCCGGAGCATTTTACCGCACGACTTTGAAAGTGCGGAACAAGTTCGTTTTCGTCATACGAAAACATAACTTGCTATCGCTTATAGCGATTAAGATTTTCGGAATACAGGTTTTTGTAATCTAATAAATATTTATCGTAATCTGAAAACCTATTAGGTTGTAAGCTGTAACTTGGTCGGTTAAATTTAAACATCCAAACATCCAAACATCCAAACATCCAAACATCCAAACATTCGAATTGGTTTGCATGAATGAATCAGAGCATATCAGCATGTCTATATTATGGACTCCGGCATTTAAAATAAGCGGACTTTTTCATATCAGTGCATTATAATTTTGGTTTGCAACTGAGGGGTTTCGTAATCCCGTCGAGCATGGACGGATGGTTGCCCGGAACAGTTCGGGCTTTATGGATTATGTAATCATTTAGATCGTTGAGGTCTGAGTAGAAGTCGGATCGGTCAATAACTTTATCACCGAACTCAATCTGTATATTTTCCGTTGCTTTTCTACCTACGGTGTCATGGTCGAGGTAGGTGTGGATGTGTTCGTAATCTTTTAGTACCGGAATGGCTTTCTTGAGGTTGATCGTGGAGTTCAGGACTAGAATATCCTTCGGAGGTTCGTGGTCGATTTCGTAGAGAAATGAGAGCATATCGATAAAGCCTTCGAAGATCATGATTTCTTTACAGTTCCTACGGATCGTGGATATTCCTTTAGGGGACGAGGATACTTTGAAGTATTTGTTTCGGAGCTCGTAACCGCCTTTGTCGTTCGGGAAGCCTACAGCGTAATACTGTTTGCCGTTGATTGTGTAACTGACTTCTTTACAGAACTGACGTGCAATGTCCGGATGCACCATTCTTTCTGCAAGGTATTGGAGCAATGGGTAGCTTTTGAGTTCGGTGACGGAGTGGATTTGTAGCGGACACTCAGTGCGGATCGGTTGCGGGAGTTCGATAACCGGACGGTTGCCGGATCGGAGGTGTTTGACTGCGGTGTAGAAATCGCAACCGTTGATTTTCATGATCAGGTCGATGATGCTACCGCCCTCTCCGGTTCCGTAATCTATTCAGAGGTTGCGGTTGTAATCGACTTTAAAGCTCGGTGTTTTCTCCGAGCGGAACGGGGAGAAGTAGACTCCGGAATGGGAGTATTCCCGTTGCGGTAAAATGCCGAGTGACTTCAGATAAGCCCGTATGCTGATGGTTTTTATTTCTTCGATGTTCATGGCTGTTTTATAGTTACATCGTTGCGAAAATGATTTAAAGTTCAGTGAAAGAAAAATATACGGGTGTCACGATAATGTAACACTTTTTTGAGTTGTAACGGTTATTTGTTACAAATAGATTTTTGTAACGGTTTCGTAACAGAAGAGTATCGGATTTGTAACAACTTTATTTTATTGATTATTAGCAAATAAATATAGTTTGTAACTTAGTCGTTCATTTTTTCGATAATTTCTTTTTTCACTGTATAAGTTCTTCCTGTACGAGAGTCGGTAAATATATTGCCGTCAAATGTCATTTTTTGACAGATATAGCGTTTTGGTTTTTCAGACGGTTTCATCTGCCAGTTTTCCGTAAGGATCCTGCGGATTTGAATGTGATCGGTTTTGACTGATCGCTGGTCGAGCATGTCCGCCATATCGTTGATGCATAATTCATATTCAGAAATATCCTGCAGTTTCATTATTTCTAAAATTATCGAGACCATTTCATTCTCAACTTTTCCTCTGTTATAGTTGATGATCTTCTTAAGAGCTGGAGTGATGAGTAGTTCTGGACGGAACCACATTCGGGTTTCATTCTTTGTTGATAGTTTTCTCTGAGTCAAGTACCAGAGAAAATGCGGAATTTCTTTTTTTATTCCATCGAGAATGTTTGTATTATCTTCAATAAGCTTCGGGACTTTAATTACCCAATATCGTATTTCTCCGGAGTCGATGATAATGGGGTTATTCTCGTTATTGGAACAAAGAACGAATTTTGCGAAGAACGATACCTCGTTGCGGTCCTTTCCTTTGGCTTCCGCTTTATAGCTTTTGGAGGTTGACAGATTTTTGATACGCTCGGAATCTTCTCTGCGGTTTAGCAACACCTCGTCCACACCGACAATAAGTTTTGTCGCCCAATCGGAGTTAAACTGACTACGGAAATCTTCGTTAGTATTAAAGGTCATATTGTCCGCAAAAACTGCTTTAAGGAAATTTAAAAATGTTGTCTTTCCCGTGTTTCGTTCTTTGGAGACAAGCAGTAGGATCGGAAGTTTCTGGAGAGGCTGTAAATACAGCAACTGTAAGTAATCCATACCGAACTCAAGTTGTTCCCCGAAGATGTGTTGAAGAAATTTTCGAATGGTTGTAAATTCTCCTTTTCTCGGAAGATGCGGAATTGGCTCGTACTGATTCAGGAAACCGTCATAAATCTGGTGATAATCGGTATGGGACGGAATGATGCAGTATCCGTTGTATTTCTCTATTTTAGATATAAATTCACGAGTATGATCCTGCCGGAGAGTTTCCATATTCCATTGGATCAGCACTTTCTTTTTATCTCCGCTGAGCATCGGACGATAGACTTCTTTATAAAGGGTAGTTCCGATCCGGATGTATCTTTCGTTACTTTCCATAGCGAATACTTCTTTTGCCTGTTTTGATTTCTTCGACCTCTTCGACAGAATAGCGGTTGCGACCTCCGAATGGATAGGATTTGATATATCCGGCTTTTCCCCACTTCCATAGGGTTGTTCCCTCGATGCCTAAATAAGCCAATACCTCTTTTCGGCTGTAAAACTCCGATGGACCCATACGGGAATTTTCAACAGGATGTACCTGTTGCGAACAAATCTCTTTAAATAACTGGATCAAGTCATCGAATTTGATATTAAGACTGAGATTTGCGGATGTGGTTTTTAATAAATCTTTTACTTCCATAATAATACTTCTAATAAATTACAATGATTATTTTGGAAGTAAATAAAATGAAAAAAACATTCTTGATACCGTTTCCGAATAGAGTGTCTGGCGTGGTCAACGATAGTTCCGGAATGTTCAATATTAATATTCTATTCCAAATAGGCAATCAGTTCTTTTTTGATGTCATCGTCGATGTTCCGATAACGCGCAAATGCACGGCTTCCTTCTTTATGTCCGCTTAATGAGCCGACCAGATTAGAATACTTAACCTTTTTATAGATGTTCCCGATGAATGTACGGCGAGCCATATGGGAGAAAGCAAGTTCGTATAATGGTTTCTGTTCCTCAAGCCTTGTCCGTTGGTTGATTACTGTAACCATCCGATCCAGTCCGGCAAGTTTAAAGGCTTCTTTTATATACTCGTTGTATTTCTGCTCGGAAATAAACGGTAATAAAGAATTTCTTCGTTCATCCCTGTACCTTTCGATAATTTCTATTGCCGTAGGACTTAGCGGAACTACGAGAGTGTCGGCTCTGTCATCTTTGGTTTTTTTAGGTATGTATTCAAGGTTTCCGTTGATGACGTTATTATATGTGAATTTGATGAGATCGCCGACCCTGCATCCGATGAATGTTTGAAATACAAAAATGTCACGTTGCGTGGCAAGCATTGGATTTTCACTAAAGTCCGCCTCATAAAGCTTCTTCCTTTCTTCTACCGATATATAAATAGGTGTTCCGTAAACAGGTTCCTGTATGGAGTAGTTTTTAAAAGGATTATTGTTTGCAAAGTTGTTGTCATTCGCCCAGATAATAAATGAGAGGAATCGGATTAACATATCGCTGACGTAATTCTGTCCTCGTTCTTCAGGTACGCAGGACTTTTTCTTGTCATCGTTCTTTTGGGGAGTTTTAACGGATTGCTTCGTATAGTACGGAACTTCATCATAGATATCCGGATGGACGGAATAAACTTCCTTTTCATTGAAGAAGGACCACTCTATCTCCTTTAAGTCCTCGTGGCTCAATGTTCCGAAATTCAACTTATACCGTTTGTTGTCCGTTTTTCGCTTATATAACTCAAACCGCCGAAGACAGCGTATTAAAACCTTAAAATGTTTGATGCGTGATTCTGAAGATAAATGTTTGTTCAAATAATCGTCGGCAACAGTAAAAAACGTAATTTCTTTGATCTCCTTTTCTTTTTTCGGTTTGTGGAATTTTTTAACCTCCTTCTCAAAATACTCTTTAGTTAGATTCGATTTATCACTAGCAGAAATAACAAGAGCTTCGAGAGTATCGGTTAAGGATTTTAATTTACTTTTTTGTCAATTAACGAATCTCTTTCTTCTCCGGGGGTTGTTGGGATATTTATATCATTCTTTTTACCCCATCGTTTCGCATCAATCCAGATACCCGTACCAAAATGCGGTCTGATAGTACGTGAAACATACAACCGCATTTGGATTTCACTTTCGCCTTTTGAGTTTTTTATATTTCCAAGTTTATAATAGGTCTTTCCCATAGCCGTTTATTTGTAACAAATATATAAAAAATATCGGCACATTGTTGGCACAAATTGAGAAATACATGATAATCGAAATTTATTATAATCAAACAAAATCAATCATTACTCATTGATTTTATGGCATTTATACCTTGACTGCGAAAGTCTGTAAATGTTAAGAAATTCGATAAAAGTGGCTCGTCCTGGGCACTATTGAAAAGCCTAATCGTTTGAAAATAAACGGTTAGGCTTTTTTCTTTTCTTTTATCATGGGCACTTGGAGGGCACAAATTGGGAAAGTAAAATTTGCGGAAGAAAAATGAAAAAAATAAAGACCAAGACTCTTTTTAAATTTAAGTAGCCCCGTCCTTCAATAGTCAATTCCTTCTTTCTATTGGGTTCTATTTTATTTCAAGTTTTGTTTTCCTGATTTTTCGATATTATATTTTCAATTTCTTGTCCTTTTGTTTGCAGTACTTTAACGATTGTACTCTGTCAGAAATTTCATTGCCGAGCGTATGTTCCTATTTCCTCACAACAGTAGCCTCCGGGTAAAGCACAGCAAAATTTAATGAAATTATATTATTTACTGGTTCAGCTTTAAATTCGTTATATATCAAGAAAATGCGGTTTTTTTTGATGATTTATAATAAAAACATACTTTTGTACAGCATTCAATAACTAAATTTAAATTATATATGAAAAAATTTTCTGTTATTCTACTCTCCGCATGTGCTTTTATGGCATTCTCTTGCAGTTCTGATAAAGACGACGACAACGGTGGCAATGGAGGAAACGGAGGTGATGAAGGTAATATCTACGACAGCGAGTTTGTTATTACGCATTCGACTCTTTTGAGTTATTACCAAAACTATGAATCCTGCGATCTGTACTACGAGGTGTCCTCAGATAAAAAGGAATACAAAAAAATACGGATATGGAACCCTACGACAAGTAATGCTGGAAGTGAAAATGAGATCAGAACAACTCAATTTGTTTTTTCACAAAAAGTAAACGGCGAAGAGTTTGATTTCGGGAGCATAGAAGGTTATCTGGACGGTAAAACCCTTAAATATCAGAGCTCTTCCAAGCCTGATGAAGAATTATTAAAATTACTCAACAATGTAAACATTGTCGGAAGTGGAGGCATATATTACGAGACTTTTTATCTTTATTACTTTAAACCGTTGCTGTTCACAAGCGGGAATACTTTCACGGTTTACGACGGCAATGGATATTATATCGAATTCAGCAGCACAGGGGATACAAACAGATTCAGGAATGTAAATATGAAATTATTTACGGATACAGGTGTTCTTTACAGTGAGGATAAATATACAGACGCCTCTTTGTCTACCACCAAAGATAAGTTCGGGCAGAGTGCCGTTGGGGTTTATGTTGGCGTATGGACAGCACTTTTCTCGAGAAACTATGCAGATTCCAGTGCGCGTGTCTATACTTTTGAAGAAAACCTTTGGTTTAAGACCGAACTGGATGAAAAATATGCAGAAAAATAGAGTTGTCAATTAAATTATATTTTAGAGCGCTCCGTTAGCGGGGCGCTTTTTTTATTTGATGCGGATGTACGGGTAAGTCCATTTTATGCATTGATAGTATAATAGTTTACAACAAAAATCAGCAGCCCGAAAGGGCTGCTGATTTTCAAGGATTACCTTATTTCTTGGATGTAAAACGTCCGTTTTCGTCACGTGCTTCGTTTTTACCGTTGTTTGCACGTCCGTCATGGCTTGAAGAAGAACGTCCTTTGTGTGATGAAGAAGACGAAGAAGAATTATCACATGATGTGAAACGTCCGTTTTCGTCACGGCATGCATTGCTTCCGTTATTACTTCTTCCGTCGTGTTGTGAGTTGCTTTTACCTTTCATAATCGTAAAATTTTAGTTAATAATTATTGTTTCCGTATTCAAATAAGAATACTTTATGAGGGTAAAAGACAAAATTCATGCAAAAATAAAAATATGTAGACTCAACACGGTTATCAAAATGAAATACGGATCCGAAGATACGTTCTGCTAAAATGTTAATTATTTTATCTGATATTATAAACGATATTATTCTGTAATCATTCTGGACCGGAAGGAACGTAGGATGTAAAAATCTAAGGGAATGGGGTAATCCGCTGGAACTACCGGCTATAAAAGCAATAGGCATTTCGTCATCGTATTCGCTATATATATGTTACAATGAGGAATTAAGGCTCCATTTCATAGCGAAGCTGTTCGATCTTATAAATTATATCTCTAGATTTATCAAAGGAATTATTATTCACTATAAGAGCGATTTTCATGTTAGATTTTTTAGGATAAGGGGGGATTACCTTTATGTCCATCGCTATATAATACTGGTCTGTCGCATTATCTGAGATTTCTACTTCTATAACATAATTTTCATCCTCAATCCATCTGAAAAGAAATAACGGTTTGCCCCAAAAGATTCCCGTCGCCGTCTTTTACCTGTGTAATAAATCCAAAGCCTATGTTGTTATTATTTTAGTATTACCTTAAAGAATTAAGAATATTTGCTAATTAATTTAGCATCTGGGAGAGCAGACATAAAAAACTCCCGGAATCTTCCGGGAGTCTTTCGTTTCCCAAAGGTTGCCTTTGGAAGTTGCGGTAATATCTACTTCCATGTAGTATTTTGAACGGCTTTCGACGTTGGTGGTTACGGTATAGCCTCGGTCCCATACTTCATAAGTATAGTATGTGTTGCTGCTTCCGACTATATTATTGTCGACATCTCTGACCACGATATCTATGCGAAATGAAACATAATCGCTGTCATAAGTAAGGTCTTCGAGTTTATCAAATATAAGAGTTATATTTCTGGCAACCGTACCTTGGAGCCAATACCCCATATTGTTATATACCTGGAAGTATTTGGTTCCGCTGTAAGATGCGAATGTTCCGTATCTTTGATCCTGCATTGCCAGTGTTTCCGGGGCACAGCCCGAGATACGTATATCCTGCAGGTCGTATACCAGATTTCAGTATTTGCCAGTATTGTTAGTGAGAGATAAATCTACGGTGAGTCTATGATCCGTATCTCTCAATAGAGACGCAGTCTGCTCTGATTCGTTGTTTAGAATGGCTTCTTCCTCTTTGCTGCATGAAGTCAATGCAATGGCCGCAACTAATAAATAATAGAATAATTGTTTCATAGTTTTAATTTTTTTGATTAATATATTGTAAATATAAGAAAATTTATTTGAATAATCTATTATTTTATTCCATTTTATGGTTTAATTTAGTGTTATAGTGTAAGATATCGTAAAAGGAGACTGTAAATTTCGAGAAGTATTTATTAATATAGAGCGGTGTGACTGTAGTGAATATCTTTGAATATAATGTACCAGGCTCTGTTTCTTCTGAATCTAACCTCCGAACCACATTTGCGTCCGACGGTAAGAAGTCAACCCTTATCACAGCCATTTGAGAAATTAATTGGACTTATGATAAACGGATAATTCAAAAGAATATAACCCGTATGTGGGAGTTGTTATTTCATAATGACCCTGCTGTAAACTTATTGCTTGAAGAAATAGGATACAATCCGGGAACGCCGTCCATGAAGTCTAATGATGCCCAAGAAAAATACAAGTATAACTCAATGATGCGGTTTCCGCCCCGGTATTTGCAACAAGCCCAAATCTTAGGGCGATAAAATAAAAAGGGGATACACAGCTAATCTCCGTATTGCAAATGCCCCACAACCAATTTTTACTAAAAGAAGCAACAAACACTTAATCTCACTTATGGCTGCGTATCCCTTAACTTATTAATTAACCCACAGCCTACAAAAAGAGAGGCGCAAGTTCAATCTCCGTACAACAGGTACTGGCATACCCACAAACCAGAAATTGCCCTTACGCCCAAGTTATCCCCCGATGCAGCCACCGGGGTATAACGAGGACAAACAATCAGTATACCAGTTTGTAGAAACCCTCCATGAGGGAGGTTGCCCGTTTCGTTATATGGTATAAAGAGTTGCTGCTCTTTATAATATCTTATTAACGTCTTGCGACGATGATTTTTTTCAAAACAAAGATAATAAAAAACGGTCAAGAGGCATACTAATGACCGAATTTATATTAAAACGTAAGCACATTGCCAAAATTAAATTGCATATCTTTAAAAATATATTGCGATTATTAATAAGTTATACTCAAAAACAGTTGTGTCCACTCCGTAAGTCTTAATGAAGAAGATAGAATTCCCGCAATAAACCGACTTCCTTTCCAATAATCCCGATAGACTTCCATGAATGATGCCTCGCTCGTCATACCCGTCCGAAGTATAATAATCCACCTGTTCCACAGATATTGCATAAAGCCTGTCTGCAAAGAAATAGAAAGTTCCGGGCGGTTGTTTAAGTATAAAAGGAGGTAGCTCTATCAGGTTGAAATTGCGGCCTCTACCTGATATCGAACGATATTACGTAAGCAGACATATCCTGTGCAGTCTTAAGATCCACGGTAATATAAACATTGTCTTCGGGAAATAAACCTTCGGCAAAAGATTCAGTGGACTGCCCTATGACTTTCCCGCTTCCGTCGAGTACAGTAGTAGTCACAGTATACCCTACCTCGTAGTTGTCTACCTCCGATAGTTGCCCAATACCTATTTTTAAATAAGTCGGTGGCTCGAGAAGGAATGTCGACACAATGTAGAGTCGACTTTCACTCGATTCACCCGGTTCCAGCGACGGAGTAACCACTGCATTAACATCTAACCCCTGGGAACTTGCCGAACTGATAAATTCCAGCGTAGATACCTTGAATGTCACCTGCGCATAATCATTGAGTCGGTTAGTGATCTTTGCATTTACGGTTACCAGAGAATGTTCGATCTGGGGTGCGGATTCTTTCGTTACTGATATCCCTTCCATATTATCTTTAGAACAGGAAACCATTAGTCCTATTATGGCCGAAAGAAGTAATAATTTTTTCATAGTATATTAATTTGGTTAAACAATAGATTTTAAATATACAAAATAAATATTATATGGTACAACTATTATACGGTAATTATAAATATTTTATAGTAATTTTTAGATGTCACTGGAGTCACTTCGCGAACCGTTCTCAGTAACGGATGTTGCTTGCAAACCCACTGCGGGCTATCAGCCTATCAATAGGACATAAGTTATCCATAAACTACGGAATTCCGTTTAAAATTACTGTAGCCAGTGGATGATCCCGAAGTAATAACCCTCGAGGCCGGAACCGGCCGGAAATTTATAACCGTAAAATAAGAGATGAACTCAATAAGATTGACAATCTGCAGATCTGTTGCGATGTCGAAGGAAACAATGTATTCGGACACATTTCGCGTTATAGAAAGATCCACCAGTTCCATACATTCCCTCTTCAAAAGTCTTTCGTTATTCTCCCATTACGATTCTTACGGTAGTCGTAAAGATATAATTAACCATTGAATCATTATCCATTTCTCCGACCATGATGAAAAACTTCAGCGTTTTATTGTAAGATAAGTTCAGTTAATTTTTCCGGCAGATTCATTTTGGCAAAGAAGATTCGGGTAAATAGCAGTTATCCGAAAAAATCATAACTTTGTGAACTAATATTCAAAAGTTATGGCGGACATGGAAAAATTGGCGGATGAATCGGTAGGATTGCTCAAGGAGATGATTCGCACCGAATCGTTCAGCCGACAGGAAAAAGATTGCGCCGGGCTTATCGAAAATTTTCTTTCGGATAAAGGACTGCACACTATTCGTAGAGGAAACAATGTTCTGGTTTACAATAAAAATTTCGATTGCAGAAAGAAAACTATCCTGTTGAATTCACATATAGATACTGTTAAACCCAATCCCGCTTACACACGCGATCCGTTTTTCCCGGATGAAGGGAATGGAAGAATATACGGTCTCGGTAGTAACGATGCAGGAGCATCAGTGGTGGCGTTAATCGCTGTTTCGAGATATTTTTATGAAGCTGAAAATCTCAAATATAATATCTGTTTAGCTCTTACCGCTGAGGAAGAATGTTCGGGCAAAGACGGTATAGAGTCTGTTCTGCCGGAAATTCCGAATGTAGAGTTTGCCGTAGTAGGGGAGCCTACTGGAATGAATATGGCTGTTGCGGAAAAAGGTTTGCTCGTGGTTGATTGTAAAGCCCGCGGCAGGGCTGGACATGCAGCGAGACAAGAGGGAGAGAATGCTATATATCAGGCCATGAAAGATATCGCGTGGTTCGAGAGCTATAAATTTCCAAGGAAATCAGAACTTTTAGGAGAAGTTTTGATGTCGGTTACTGTGATAAATGGAGGGACGCAGCATAACGTGGTACCAGCCGAATGTGATTTTACTGTGGATATACGTATTACCGAATGTTATACACATGAGGAAATACTCGGGATCATACGGGAAAATGTTTCTTCCGATGTGGTACCTCGATCGGTAAGATTAAGATCTTCATCGATTCCGGAAAACCATCCTGTGGTTATTGCAGGGAAGGCGCTCGGGCTGAATGTTTTCGGTTCTCCCACGATGTCGGACCAGGCTTTGATTCCGTATCCTTCGGTAAAAATGGGCCCCGGAGATTCCTCACGATCGCACTCGGCCGACGAATATATTACTATTGATGAAATTAAAAAAGGTATAACTATATATAAGGACCTGCTGGACAGGATTTTAAAATAGATAAATATGAAACTCTGGCAAAAAAATAGCGATGTAAATAAATCAGTCGAATCTTTTACGGTAGGGAAAGACCGTGAAATGGATCTTTATCTTGCTGAAGCGGATGTTCTCGGTTCGCTCGCACATACCCGTATGCTCGAATCCATAGGACTTCTTACTGCTGAGGAACTGACTGTTATCCAGAAGGAGCTTAAAAATATTTATAAAGAGATAAAAAACGGACATTTTACGATAGAAGATGGAATCGAGGATGTACATTCTCAGGTCGAGCTGATGCTGACACAGCGAATCGGGGATACGGGAAAGAAAATCCATAGCGGTCGTTCCCGCAACGATCAGGTTCTTGTCGATCTGCGTATTTTTCTTCGCAGCCAGATAGCTGAAATAGCCGGTGATATTACGGAATTATTCCGCAAGTTACAGGAGTTATCGGTAATATATAAGGATGTACTGATGCCGGGATATACTCACTTCCAGATAGCGATGCCGTCTTCATTCGGGTTGTGGTTCGGCGCTTACGCGGAGAGTCTTGTGGACGATATGCAGATGTTGCTCGCGGCATATAAAATATGCAATAAAAATCCACTGGGTTCTGCGGCCGGTTATGGATCGTCATTTCCGCTTAACAGAACTATGACCACTAAACTTTTAGGGTTCGAACACCTTAATTACAACGTGGTTTATGCCCAGATGGGGAGGGGGAAATCCGAAAGAATCCTTGCCCAGGCGATGTCCTCGGTTGCGGCCACCCTGGCAAGATTGGCCATGGACAATGCCCTTTATCTGAGCCAGAATTTCTCGTTCATTTCATATCCTCCGGAACTAACAACCGGATCGAGTATAATGCCCCACAAAAAAAATCCCGATGTCTGGGAAATAATGAGGGGAAAATGCAATCTTATTCAGGCGCTTCCGAATCAGATTGCAATGCTCACCACAAATCTTCCGTCCGGATATCATCGAGAACTTCAATTATTGAAAGAAGTTCTGTTCCCTGCCATAGTCGATATCAGGGATTGTCTGCAGATGGCTAAATTCATGCTGGAAAATATTTCGGTCAGGGAAGATATTCTCGATGACAGTAAATACGATTATCTTTTCAGTGTCGAGGTTGTAAATAAAATGGTTCTTTCAGGGGTGCCGTTCCGTGAAGCTTACAAGAGGATAGGAATGGATATCGAAGAAGGTAAATATGTCGCGGACAAAGCAGTTTCACATAAACACGAAGGAAGTATAGGAAATCTATGCACCGATGAGATAACCGCTCTTATGGATAATGTTTCCGAGCAGTTTAAATTTTATGAGGTGGATAAAGCTGAACAGTCACTTGTCGCGGAATAAATATGGTGTATATTTTCGGATGAATTTTTGCATAAGCCGATATGCTCCTTAATCCGTATGTTCATGGAAAATAATATATTATTTGCCTTTATCCTCACTCTTCTGGCCGGCCTTGCTACCGGTATCGGAAGCGCTATCGCGTTTTTTGCCAAGAGTACCAATAAAAAATTCCTGTTGTTCTCTCTCGGATTGTCTGCCGGAGTAATGGTATATGTCTCCTTTGTGGAGCTGTTCAGCCAGGCAAATAGTAGGCTCTCTGAGATTATGGGTGAGACACGAGGTCAGGTAGTTGCGGTTGCTGCGTTGTTTACAGGGATTCTCGTAGCTGCGATAATCGATAAGCTGGGTCCTGAAGTAGATAATCCGCATGAACCTAAGACCGTAGAGAGTCTGCGTAAAAAAAGACCCAAGAGCAAACTTATGCGGACGGGATTGATAACCGCCCTTGCGATAACTATACATAATTTTCCGGAAGGAATGGCAACCTTTGCCGCAACCATCGGTAACCCTGAGCTCGGCATAGCCATAGCGGTCGCTATAGCAATTCACAATATTCCGGAAGGAATTGCGGTTTCCGTACCTATATATTATGCTACCGGAAACCGGAAAAAGGCATTTGTCTGGTCGTTCCTCTCCGGTATGTCCGAACCGCTGGGCGCACTTATCGGATTCCTTGTCCTGATGCCGTTCCTGAACGATATTTTAATGAGTTGTGTCCTTGCCGGTGTGGGAGGAATAATGATATTCATCTCCTTCGATGAGCTTCTTCCCGCTGCCAGGGAGTTCGGGGAACATCATATATCTATTTACGGTCTTATTTCCGGAATGGCCATCATGGCTGTAAGCCTTATTATGATTTAAAAAATGAAAAAATGGAACGATAGAACTCCTACTGAGAAGGGAATGATAATAGTTATAATCCTGCTTGTTATAGGCATTTTAGTACGTTGGAACTCTGTCAGTACTGGGGTAAAGGGTGGATTTGAAAGAATGTTTAATGATAATGAGACTGTAGCCAATACCGAATAATGTATAAAAACCTTAATGAATTTATAGATGTTCTGCGCCGGAATGACGAACTAATAGAAATCGACGTTCCGGTAGATACTGTGCTGGAAGTATCGGAAATTACCGATCGTGTTTCGAAATCCCCGGGAGGCGGTAAGGCGTTATTATTTAAGAATACGGGCAGTGCATATCCTCTCCTGACTAATATGTACGGTTCGGATAAACGTATAGCTCTTGCGCTCGGGGTAGAGTCTCTGGAGGAGCTTGCAGAACGGATATACGATTTGTGTAGTGCGGTGACTTCTCCAAAAGAATCTATTGCCGATAAACTCAGAGTACTTCCGGTCTTGGGCAGATTGTCTAAATGGTTTCCGAAAAATAAAAAAGGCCGCGGAGAATGTCAGGAAATTATCCATGACGGAGATCTTACATCCTTACCCATTTTGAAGTGCTGGAGCTTCGACGGAGGAAAATTCATTACTTTGCCGATGGTCGTAACCCGGGATCCTGCTACCGGAATACGTAATGTCGGAATGTACCGTATGCAGGTTTTTTCCGGAAATACCACCGGTATGCACTGGCATATGCACAAGACCGGTGCGCGGCATTACGAGGAGTATAAAAAACAAAATAAAAGAATGCCTGTAGCGGTATGTCTGGGCGGGGATCCTGCTTATATCTATTCCGCAACAGCGCCTCTCCCGGATAATGTAGACGAATTTCTTCTTGCGGGATTTATCCGCAATAAACCGGTGGAATTAGTCAGATGCCTTACGAATGATCTTCATGTGCCGTCCGACTGTGATTTTATTATAGAAGGATACATCGACCCGCAGGAAGATAAAGTTACGGAAGGCGCGTTCGGTGACCATACGGGATTTTATTCGCTTGAAGACAAGTATCCGTTATTTCATGTTACGTGCATCACCCACCGTAAAAATGCGGTGTACACTGCTACTATTGTCGGAATCCCTCCGCAGGAAGACCTTTATATAGCCAAGGCGACCGAGAAAATATTTCTTGCTCCCATACGTCTTGCCTTACAACCCGAAGTCAACGATCTTTTTATGCCGATGGAAGGAGTGGCGCATAACATCGCTGTTCTGGATATCGATAAAAAATATCCGGGACAAGGATTTAAAACCGCTGCCTCGATGTGGGGAGCAGGACAAATGATGTTCAATAAATTTATGCTTGTTACTTCGGGTGGCAAAAATATCCGGGACCTGAACGATCTGATGGAAGCTATGAATGCTGTCGAGATACCGCGTGATATAATGTTCTCTAAAGGCCCGCTCGATGTGCTCGACCATACCAGCGATGTTATGGGCTTCGGAGGTAAAATGTGTGTTGATGCCACGGATAAAACAGCGGAAGGTTTTATACATTCTGCGAAAGAGGAAGTTAAAATTCCGGATAAGTGGACTGATAACACAGATTTGACGGATATTAATGATCTCTATGCTAAGGATTGGCGTGTATTGTTTATTTCTGTAAAGAAAAGTAAAAGCAATATCGCGGAATTGTCAGATTCGGTTAATAAATATCTGGATGAAAATGCCGTCGAGGGAATAAATTATGTATTGATTTTCGACGAGATCGTACCTTTGAAAAATATATCGACCCTATTATGGCTTGCCGGAGGAAACTGCGACGCTCAAAGGGACAGTGTGGTTCTTAGCGGAAAACTTTATTTCGATGCCCGCATAAAAGCCGGAGGCATCAACGGATTTCCGAGAAGATTTCCAAATGTTGTTACATCCGATAATGAAACTGTCAGCAAGGTAGATGGACGATGGGAAGAATATGGTTTGGGAGAATTCATTCCGTCCCCGAGCCGCGAATATTCAGCATTGGTTCCGGATGGAAGTTCCGGTTCAGCGATAAAATAATAAAGGCTGCCATTGGCAGCCTTATTTGTATTAATTCGTTTTGAACGGTAGTTTTATTTCCGAAAGATCTGCGTTTGCTTTTTCGATCTTTTTAGCGAGCTCGGCTTTGAATTTTACCAGTTTACTCATGACATCCACTTCTCCGGTAGCTATTATCTGAGCCGCCAATATCCCAGCGTTCTGGGCATTGTCTACCGCTACGGTAGCTACGGGTATTCCGGATGGCATTTGTAAGATAGAAAGTACGCTGTCCCATGCATCCATTGAATTAGATGATTTTACAGGTACCCCTATTACCGGAAGCGGTGTCATAGAAGCGATAACTCCCGGAAGATGAGCTGCACCACCTGCTCCTGCAATGATCACTTTAATGCCTCTTTCAAGGGCTTCTTTTGCAAAAACAGCAACCAGATCCGGAGTCCTGTGGGCTGAAAGAGCGTTTATTTCGAAAGGGATCTCCATCTCCGCAAGGAATTTCGCCGCTCCTTCCATAACTTTAAAGTCGGAAGTGCTGCCCATAATTATACTTACCTTTGGGTTCATAATTGTTTTTTCTTCGTTAAAATATTTACCTTCGCAAAATTAATCAATTATTAACAAAAATGAAGACCGTAACACTGCACGGCAGAACATTTGTCAAATCAATCGATAATGCGACTATAGTTAAAGCGGTGGAAAATCTTGCTGCAAAACTGAGTGCCGAACTGGTCGGAGAAGAAATGCCTCTGTTCGTTGGGGTGTTGAACGGATCTTTTATGTTTGCAGCGGAACTTCTGAAGAATATCGAATGTCCCTGTGAAGTGACGTTCGTCAGAATGAATTCTTATTCGGGAACTTCTTCCACAGGTAAGGTGGAAAGCGTTATCTCCATAAAAGAAAATGTAAAGGGACGTAGTGTAATAGTTCTGGAAGATATTGTAGAGACAGGAAAAACGATCTATGCTATCCGCGAGCAGCTTATTGAAAACGGAGCGGGAAACGTACGGTTCGCCTCGTTGTTTTTTAAACCGTCGCTGTATAAGGGTAATTCGGATGATTTTTATCGCGCCATGGAGATTCCCGATGATTTTATAGTGGGTTTCGGACTGGATTACGACGGATTGGGAAGGAACCTGAAAGATGTTTATGCAATTAAAGAATAATGAAAGATATTATTAACGATCTTCTCGATAACGGAAATAAACTTCCGCTTGTCGAAGATTTCTATACAATACAGGGAGAAGGCTATCATACCGGTAAACCGGCCTATTTTATACGTCTGGGAGGGTGTGATGTCGGATGCCGGTGGTGCGACGCAAAATATACATGGAACCCTAAACAATTTCCCCCGGTAGAAATTGCTGAAATAATAAATCGTGCTGTTTCATTTCCTGCACACGCTATCGTAATTACCGGTGGAGAACCCACCCAATACCCATTGGAAAAACTTACGGAGGGACTTCGGTCCCACGGACTCGAAATATTCCTTGAGACTTCAGGTAATTGCCATATAAGGGGCTACATCGACTGGATATGCCTGTCGCCGAAAAAGAATAGTCCCCCTTTGGAAGAAAATCTTGCCAAGGCTCATGAACTGAAAGTAATTGTGGAGTCTGAAGATGATTTTAATTGGGCTGAGAAGAACGCTTCTAAAACGTCAGAAAACTGTAAACTGTTCCTTCAACCGGAATGGAGCCGTTATGAAACAGTTGTTCCAGTGATAGTGGAATATGTCAAAGCAAATCCGCAATGGAACATATCTGTGCAGACCCATAAATTCATGCGCATACCTTAGGCTGCGGGTCCCCTGCTGAATAGAAAAATAACCGCGATTCCCCAGTAAACTATTCCGTTTACAATTCCGACTGCCCTGCCGCTCATAAATTTACCTGACATGTTGGATAAATAGCCAGATAGGAGGGAAACAGTAGTGAAAATTATTAGAGCCTGAAGTGCGAACAGCCCTCCCAGAATGAAAATGTCTGTCGTTGTAGAAGTGCCGGATTGGTCGATGAACTGCGGAAGAAATGCGAGGAAGAATATCAAAACCTTAGGATTCAGTACGTTCATCGTTATTCCGCGTTTGTATAGAGTCAGAAAACCTTCCTGTGCCGTATCATTTTCAGAAGCCGCCGTGTTGTTTGATTTCCCTGAGCTTACGAATGATTTGATTCCCATATAAAGCAGATAAGCCACCCCGGCATATCTCACTATGTTGAATAAGAAAGGGGAATTGGCGATTATAAGTGAAAGCCCCAATGCTGCCGCCATCGTGTGGAAAAATAATCCGCAACATAGTCCCAGAGAAACAGCGATCCCCGCCTTGCGTCCGCGGGTCAGTCCCTGAATCATAACATAAATGATATCAGGACCCGGCATTATGGTAAGTATTACGGATGCGGTGATAAATTCGACGATCTTCATCTATTTTACTTTTAGTACGTCGCCTATCCTGAGTGTGGTATTTGTCGATATGCCGTTAAGCTGGCACAGATTTGAAACCGAAGTGTTGTATTTTCTGGACAGGGAATAAAGCGTATCTCCCTTTTGTATTTTGTGTGTCTTGGATCCTTTGGATGAAACCGACGCTGATGAGGATGATGTAGGTTCCTGTGAAGATGTATGTGAAGCTATCGTAGTGGTAGAAGTCGTGGATGATTTTACTTTGGTACTCGATGCTACGATCTTGCCGCCGTTATTTTTTATGGTCACTACTCCGTCCCGGAGGGTATGGTTCGCAGCATCGATGACCAGTGACGGATCGAAATGCTGTCCCATTACCCTTAATTCGAAATGCAGATGTTCCGTAGTTGCCCTTCCGGTTCTTCCTGCAAGGGCTATAGGGGTTCCTGCATATACCACATCGTTCGGTTTAACCAGGTTTTTGGAATTGTGGGAATAAACACTCTCCAGACCGTTATAATGTCTTATCACTACTATGTTGCCGTATCCTGAGTAACTCTTCGACATTCGCACCACACCGGGAAGGCAGGCTTTTATAGTGTCGTTCGGAATGGCTTTTATATCTACTCCTGTGTGCATGGAGCCGCCTCTCATTCCGTAATTGGACAGTAACTTTCCTCTGTACGGGAAGTAAAATTCATTTCGAAGTTCCGCCAGGTTAAGTACGATCTCCCGCACTTCCGAAAAAGGATTATAACTTGTAATACTAACGTGTTCTGTTTCTTTCGCGGAAAAAGTTATTTTAGGGTAGTCCTGTTTCTGTTTGTTTTTTATTTCGGATCTTATTATCTCGATCTCTTTGGTTCCGTCGGAAGAAACCCCCGGTTTCTGCGACTCATCGTACGTGATAGGGGAAGCCAGAACGTATTCCGGACTTCGTTCCACAGATTTCCGCCCCTGTTTATTTCCCGCACAACCCGCGAGAAGCAATCCTGCGAACAATATGATTAGATTTTTTTTCAACATATAATATATTTTCAATTACAGGCCGTGGGACCTGATTGGCAATTTTTTTGTAAATAAATTAATATCTTTGTAAGTCACAGTTAAATAACGTCATTTTCAGAGTGATATTTTCTTTGTGTAAATGCTTACGGGTCAGAACCGTAAATCTTCGCAAAGATAATTAAAAACTATCATACAAGTATAAAAAAAAGAATTCAGATGTGGAAACAACAGAAAGGATCAAATGTCTAATCATTGGCAGCGGGCCGGCGGGATACACTGCGGCGATATACACTGCGAGGGCAAATATGAACCCGGTGCTATATCAGGGTATCGAGCCCGGAGGGCAATTGACCACCACTACGGATATTGAAAATTTCCCGGGATATCCGGAAGAAATAAACGGACTTGAAATGATGGAACAGTTTCGTACGCAGGCGCAGAGATTCGGCACCGACATCCGTACGGGGGTGATTACTTCCGTAGATTTTTCCAAGATGCCGTTAAGGCTTACTGTAGATGGAAAAAAAGATATCGAGGCGGATGCGGTTATTATAGCTACCGGAGCTACGGCAAAATATCTCGGTCTCGAATCTGAAAATAAATTCAGGGGAATGGGCGTTTCAGCTTGCGCCACATGCGACGGATTTTTCTACCGCAATAAAAATGTTGCTGTAGTAGGAGGTGGCGATACGGCATGCGAAGAGGCCGTGTATCTTGCTTCACTCTGTAAAAAAGTATATTTGATAATACGTAAACACTATATGAGGGCTTCGAAAGTGATGCAGGAGAGGGTAGAAGCCACTCCTAATATCGAGATTATTTACGGTTACAACACAAAAGAGATTCTTGGAGATGAGAGTGGGGTGACCGGAGTTCTCATAGTTGCTGATGATGGTAGTGAAATTAAGCTCCAGATCGATGGATTTTTCCTTGCGATCGGTCATCATCCGAATACAGAAGTGTTTAAAAATTATGTTGCCGTAGATGAACAGGGATATATCAAAACCCAACCGGACAGCTCGAAAACAAATATTGCCGGTGTCTTTGCCGCAGGAGATGTAAAAGATCCTAAATACCGTCAGGCAGTCGTGGCTGCAGGGTCGGGATGTGTTGCAGCTCTGGATTGCGAAAGGTTCCTCAGAGGAGAAATTTAAAGTTTTTAACATAATTATAGCTTTAGTTTGAATTGATTAAATAAATTTCTCTATATTTTGGTATATTTGTTTCCGAAAACTGTAATTATGGATTTCGGAAACATTTATTTTATAGGCATAGGCGGGATCGGAATGAGTTCGATCGCCCGTTATTTTAAACATATCGGAAAGAATGTCGCAGGCTATGACCGTACCAGTACGGTTCTTACCCGTGCATTGGAGGAAGAGGGAATGGACATTCATTACGAGGATAATGTTGCGCTTGTTCCCGATATATTTAAAAACGTTTCCGATACTCTCGTTATCTATACCCCCGCAATACCGTCGGAACACGCCGAACTTAATTATTTCCGTGATAACGGATTTCGTATAGTAAAAAGATCGAAGGCCTTGGGTGAACTGTCGCAGGGGAAATACCTGATGGCTGTTGCCGGAACCCACGGTAAAACCACGACTTCTACAATGGCGGCATATTTCGATAATATGGCAGGAAGCGGTTCCAGTGCTTTTTTGGGAGGGATCTCGAGGAATTTTCAATCGAATCTTGTTCTCGGAAACGAAAAAAATCTTATTGTTGAAGCCGATGAATTCGACAGATCGTTTCTACAGTTATTCCCGGACGCTGCGGTCGTTACAGCAGTAGATGCTGATCATCTGGATATTTACGGAACTTACGAAGAGGTGAAAAAATCTTTTGCGGAGTTCATATCGCAGATAAAGAGAGGAGGAGTCCTGGTTTTGAATAACAGGATCGATATTGATTTGGCTGACAAAAATGATATTGCCGTTTACAGATATTCTTACGATATTCCATGTGATTTTTATGCGAAAAATATAAAACCTGTCGAGGGCGGACATTCCTGTTTCGATATCGTATGCCCTGATATGGTTATTGAAAATTGTATTTCAGGCATTCCGGGATGGATAAATATAGAGAACGCAGTTGCCGCTGTGGCATTGATCTGGAAATCCGGATTCGATGCTGATAAGCTGAAAGATGCGATCGGAAGTTTCAGCGGTGTCAAACGACGTTTCGAGTTCTATATAAATACGCCTGAAGTCGTTTATATGGATGACTATGCACATCATCCCGAGGAACTGAAAGCGGCTATAAAATCGTTGCGTAAAATGTTCCCCGGACGTAAGATCAAAGCGATATTCCAACCGCATCTCTATACCCGTACGCGTGATTTTGCCAAAGAATTTTCGGAGTCGTTATCTCTTGCGGACGAGGTTGTGCTTCTGCCGATTTATCCGGCACGGGAATTGCCTATTGACGGCGTGGACTCGGAAATGATCCGTAAAAATATAACCTCTGATGCACGAATTATAGATAAATCTCAGATCCCGGATTTGGTGCGAAATGAGCCTGTAGATGTGTTGGTTACATTTGGAGCCGGGGATATAGATGTATATTGCGGTCAGATAAATTCGATTTTAAAAGAAAAATACGGACTCGAATGACACTAAGTAAAGGCCTTGTAGTAAATATAATAATATGGATCGCTCTATTGGTCTATCTTATTTTTGCAATGCGTCATTGTTCGGTGAGGAACTCCGATATTATCTGCACGGGTGTTAATGTCGTGGTTAAGGACAGCTCTCGTTATCGTTTTGTAAGTCCGCAGTCCGTAGAGCAGATTCTCAGGAGAAAAAATATAAGACTGGATAGTGTACGCCTGGACTCGATCGATATTCTTGCGGTGGAGAACGTTCTTTCGGAGAATCCGTATATCAAACAACGTAAGGTATATACTACGATCAACGGTAAGCTGAATATCGAAATCCGTCAGCGGAAGCCTTTGGTAAGAATCCAGACGGATAACGGTTATAAAGTATATATTACGGACGATCTTTTCGTAGTTCCGGTGGACGGTTCGCCTGTCGATGTGCCTATAGTTACGGGAGTCCCCGAACTGCCTTTTGAAAGCGGTTTTACCGGCTATTTAACATCATATACGGAGGATGAAAAAAAAACGAAAAAAATGACGATTTTATACATAATCTGATTAAATTTGTAAATTTCCTGGATAATAGTGCATTTTGGAATGCACAGATTGTCCAGATAAATATAATTTCCGGTAATCAGGTGGAGTTAATACCCCGAGCAGGAGATTCGGTTATTCTACTGGGAGATATTGACGGTTACAGGGAAAAACTTGAAAAACTGATGAAATTTTATAAAAAAGGACTTCCCTACGAAGGGTGGAACAAATATAAATATATCGATATAAGGTTTAAAGATCAGGTAATCTGCCGCGTCTGATCTGAGTTTTGGGAAATTATTTAATACCTGAGTATTGAAATGGAAAAAAAGGAGTATGTAGTAGCGATAGACCTTGGGACTTCTAAAGTCGTTACCCTTGTCGGGAAAAAATCTGATAACCATAAAATCGAGATTCTTTCCGGTGCGGTCAGTGATTCACTGGGTGGCGTGTCGCGCGGTGAAATTAAAAATACCGAGCACCTGTCTAAAGCACTGAAGAATACTCTGGAGAAGATCGAAAAAGAACTCGGAATATCCGTAAAAGAAGCTTATGTCGGAATTACGGGGCAGCATATAAAATCCTCTAAACATTCCGGTTATATTTTTATAGAAAATAATGACAATGAAGTCAGGAAGACCGACGTTCAGCGTCTGAACGAAAGTATGAATAATGTACAGATACCGATAGGCGAAACCATTGTCCATATTATTCCCCAGAAATATTCCGTCGACGGAGAATCGGATATAGGAGAACCTGTAGGAGTTATCGGGAAAAAACTCGAGGCTTCATTTAATATCGTATCGGGGAATCGTGAAACGATCACGCGTATCGATAAATGTCTTGCCAAGTCAAATATAAAAGTATCCAGACATATTTTGAATCCTCTGGCATCTGCCGAGGCCGTTCTTGTCCCTGATGAAAAGGAGCTGGGAGTCGCAGTGGTCGATATAGGAGGAGGTACTACGGATCTGTGTATCTATCATGATAATATAGTCCGCCATGTGGCTATTATTCCTCTTGGGGGTAACATTATAAACAGAGATATACGGTACTATGGAATACTTGAGCGTTACATAGAAAGCCTTAAAATAAAATTCGGGGGAGCAGTAAGCGAGCTTGAAAGACCCGATAAATATATAACCATACCCGGGGTTAACGCCCGCAGTTCGAAAGAAATTTCCTTCCGTAATCTTGCCTCTATAATCGAAGCGAGAATGCTCGATGTTATTGAAAGTGTTAATTACGAAATAAGACGTTCCGGCTATAAGGATAAATTAGCTGCCGGCATAGTGTTAACGGGCGCATGTGCGAATCTTCGGAATTTGGATATTTTATTCCGCGGACAGACCGGATATGAAGTGAGGATTGCAGTTCCGGATGTTCACGTAGCGGAAAATAACCGGGAATTAATAAACAACCCCGGATATTCTACAGCTGTGGGACTTCTTCTTCAGGCTCTCAAAGATGGAGTGGCAATGGTTGTAGACGCACCAAAAACGGTGGTAGTCCCTCCTGTGTCTCAGTCTCAACCGTCTGTAACTGCAAATCCGCAGCAAGCGACTTCGCAGAGGCCTAAATTTAATGTGCCTGAAAAGGATCCGGTTAAAAAATCCAATGATACGGCCTTCGACGATGCGGAAGAAGACGGCAAAGACGATAAGCCTCGGAAGCGTGGAATTTTTGGAAAAATAGCAGACAAATTTGCCGGCATGTTCGAAACAATTGACGACGAAATTTAAAGAGTTATGCCAGATATAATCGATGTTTTTGAGTTGCCTAAGGCTGCCCCGTCAATAATAATGGTGGCAGGTGTAGGCGGTGGAGGTAGTAATGCGGTTAACCATATGTTCCATCTCGGAATAACCGACGTGTCTTTTATGGTCTGCAATACGGATATGCAGGCGCTGAACAGAAGTCAGATACCGATAAAGATCGTATTGGGCCAATCGCTTACGCAAGGATTAGGAGCAGGAAACAAACCTGAAATAGGACGTGCCGCCGCAGAAGAAAGCTATGACGAAATCGTAGATGTATTTAAAAGACACGGAACCAGAATGGTCTTTGTAACGGCAGGTATGGGAGGTGGAACGGGTACAGGCGCTGCGCCGGTTATCGCCAGGGCTGCAAAGGAGCTCGGTATTCTTACTGTTGCTATTGTTACTATTCCGTTCGTGGACGAAGGGCCGAAACGGTTCAAGCAGGCATACCATGGTATTGATGAAATAAAAAAATACGTCGATTCGCTTCTTATTATCAATAATGAGAATATCCTTGAAATTCACGGGGACCTTACACTATCGGAAGCATTCGGTATGGCGGATAATATTCTTGCCGACGCTGCGAAAGGAATCGCTGAAATAATTACTGGCGACAATTATGTAAACGTCGACTTCAAGGATGTTCAGACTGTAATGAGCGACAGTGGTGTGGCTCTTATGGGTACGGGTAAAGCGAGTGGTGAGAATAGGGCGAACGCGGCAGTTCAGGAAGCGTTGTCGTCTCCATTGTTAAACCATCGCGATATAGCTGGTGCGCGTAATATTCTGGTAAATATAACTTCTTCCGACGAACATGAAGCTAAGTTGTCGGAAATGAAGCATATCACCCAGTTCGTACAGGAAAAGACCGGGAATGCTGCCGATCTTATCTGGGGATTCGGTAAGAATATAAACTTAGGAGAAGATATACAGGTTACTATAATCGCTACCGGATTTGATTCTGATGCGATAGAAGGATATCCTTCTTATGAACAGTCGGTAGCAGGTGAAAAGTCCGGCGAAAAAGAAGAACCAGCAGTAGAAGATCCAGAAGGTGAAATTCCTCCGATGGAAGAACCCGATGCGGATAATAATGCTGTGGAGAATCCGCAAGTTTCCGATGATAAAAAAGAACAGAATACTAAACCGGAAACATCAACGATAAATCCTGTAAAAAAAGTAGAACGTATAGAGCCGGATATTAATATCATGCGTGCCAAAGTACCTGTGCAGCCGACGAATGTTAATGTTCCCAAGACTACTAAGATTGAAGAACAGGCTCCTCCAGCTATAAATTATGAAGAGTTGGAGAACACACCAGCGTGGTTGAGACGCAAGGTTGCATTCAATGAAAACAATGCGGACAGAATATCCAGAGTACATCTTAAAGATGAAAATAATGCAGTGATCCCTGACAACGATCTTAATAAAGGATTGTTTTAAAAAAACGGAAATATTTTGTTTTTTTAATGGATTAAATTATCTTTGCATTCGCAAATAAGGAAATAATCCTTATGGACCCATAGCTCAGTTGGTTAGTAGCACCTGACTCATAATCAGGGGGTCGCTGGTTCAAGCCCAGCTGGGTCCACACAGAAAACAGTAATTAACTTATGTTAGTTACTGTTTTTAATTTATAGTCGATTACTATTATTTTAAAGTAAACGGGAAATAAAAAATAATCAAGAAGTGCGCTGCATATGTAGGCTGATGTTATTACTATTAAAATGCTTGATTAGAAAAAAAGAAGGTCGCCGGATTTCCTTTTTCAAAAAATTTATAAATGTTAACCCTCAAAAAAACTATGAAGAAAATTCTACTTTCCGACGACCTGTATCATAATAACGGTAAGACTTTTAAAAAATTGTTTTTATTTAATTTTTTCCCGTTAATTAATTTTCAAATTTAAAGAACTGTTTCTATTACAAATATATTATGAATTTATTTTACATCCAAATCATTTGAAAAAAATATTAAAATTTATTGCAAATCAATAATCTATCGTATTAAAAATATATTAAGGAAATGTGAATTTTTTTTTGGTGCACTAAATTTGCATTAACTTTAAATCTTGCAACGTAATAATTTCTGTTCATGAAAAGAAAATGGTGGGTTCTGGCCGTAATTACGGTTCTTTCGTTAAACGTTTATTCTCAATTCGATTACAGGGTTCATCCTGAAATGTCGGATGTTGTTCTACCTCCTCTCCCTTTGAAGATCGATTTTGCCGGAGAGGCGGTTCCGTTGGAATTTTACGATATTCAGGAGAGTTTATTGAAAGACCTTCTGGTAACATGTTATATGCATTCGAGAACTATGCAGAGTTTACTCGCAACTACAAGGTATTTTCCTGTCATTGAACCGATACTTGAAAAATACGGTATTCCGGAAGATTTCAAATACCTGTGTATGGCAGAGAGCGGATTGAATCCGAATGCACGGTCTACTGCCGGAGCTGCCGGTTTGTGGCAGTTCATGCAGGCTGCTGCCAAAGAGAACGGGCTGTTTATCGGAACTGGTGTGGACGAACGATACCATATCGAAAAATCTACGGAAGCAGCATGTAAATACATATTGGATGCGAAAAAAAGACTCGGTACATGGACGCTTGCAGCAGCTTCTTATAATATAGGTGTGGCAGGGATTTCGACTCGTCTGAATAAGCAGGGGGTTACCGACTATTATGATATGTTTCTGCCTGACGAAACGATGAGATATATATTCCGTATACTTACATTTAAACTTCTGGTAAATGATCCTACTCTCTATGGATACGTCATCAGCGAGGACGACTATTATAAACCTTTCGATAATTACCATGAAATCACGATCAATGACGCTAATATTGACTGGTCGCAGGTGGCGAAAAATAACGGTACCACATATAAACTCTTGAGAGAGCTTAATCCGTGGATAAGGGACTATAATTACACTAATTCCGCTAAACGGACTTTTATTCTTAAAATACCTTCCGGCGGATTTAGGATAGCGGGAAGCAGAAATTAAAAAACAGATAAAAAGAGAGCTTAAAATAGCTCTCTTTATTTTTTTTAATAAATTTCTTTACTGTTTTTTTAAGCCTAAACTTGTTCCATAAAAAATAAAAAAAACACTTACGAAAAAAGTGTCAACAGTCTTTTTGTTCCCATAATTTTTAAGTGTGATGTTTACAACGACAGCCTTAATTTAGCATTAAGAAAAAAGGAGATATTTTTAGATATTGTAAGACTATGATAAGCAAAGAATCTATTGGTATCCACGCCGGGATGGTTTGGACCATACTGAACGACGGTGATAAGTGGGATTTCGCCGATTTGAAAAGAATGACCTCCTTGAAAAATAATGAACTCTGTGCTGCTTTAGGCTGGCTCGCACGCGAGGACAAGATTGGTCTGGAAGAATCTCAAGACGGGCTTTTGGTTTATCTTAAAGATATTTAGCTGCATTTCAAATTCTACTTCTAAACGAAAAACCAACTTTTAATTACTTTAAATGTACCGCGACCGAAACGTCTGCTTCTAATGCAGAAGTTTCTTTTGGTGCAAGTTATTTAAAATTCTTTATATTTAACCGTCAAATCAAAACAATTATTATGAAAGAAATTATTGAATTTTTATCAGCAAGTCCGGCCTTCTTCGTAGCTACCTGCGGCATCGACAATGCGCCTCATGTTCGTCCATTCAGTTTTGTAATGGAATGGAACGGCAAACTTACCTTCGTAACTAATACGGAAAAGGAAGTGTATAAGCAACTGGAGGAGAATCCCCGAGTGGAAATCTCGTCGTATTCACCTTCCGGAGAATGGATGCGTATTAAAGGCACGGTTTCATTTACCAAAGATGCAGCTGCAAAGGAAAAAGTATTCGAGGTTATGCCTGCCCTGAGACATCTCTATAAAGAAGGCCTCGATGAAATAATGATCTGTTTCTATATTGAGGACGGAGAAGCCGGAATATACGACATGTCATCCATGAACATTCCTAAAAGAACAATCCAATTATAAATTATTCCTGATATCGCAGCCTTCTGGGTAAAATCTGTTACCGAATGGTCTGAGAATTGCAGTCGGATATTAATAAATTCGATTGCGGAATGGAAGGAAGCTGTTATAAAGATACTCAGAATAGTATCGTATTAAATCCTAAAAACGATGAATCGGAAAAATTATCCGATTTGTTGTTTTTTATTGTAAAAGGAATATCTGTCGTTAATACATATCTCCGTAATAACGGTCAAGGTAATAGTGAGGCGGATCGTTTTATTCCCGAAGCATTATATCTTACCGTGGCTAATACCAATTATAACAGCGCTGTTATAAGTGACTATATAAATTCCGCAGTCAGGCTCAAAAATAATCTCATTCTGGAGGCGGAGAAGGCAGGGATTCATGTTCCTGGTTATGATGAAGTGGTTTTTTCTCCGGAATATGATGAATATACGGAATGTGCGGAACATATTCCTGCTGAGGATCAAAATCCGGAAACCAAATATATCAGGAGGGTGGTGGCGTGTGCCGTTAAAGGTGCTTCATCGTATGTCTATCATGCATTCAGGCTGGGGTATGAAAGTGAAGATATATACGAACTTATGCAGTCCGCACTTACAGAGATCAGTCATCCTGTAATGTCTCCGGATGAAATAATTAAAAGTATTTCTTATGCGGCCGACTGTTCTCTGCGCGCCATATCGTTTATCGATCTTGCCAATATCCGCACATTCGGTGATCAGGAAGAAACGCTGGTTAATCTCGAACCCGGAAATAAACCCGGTATTCTGGTCAGCGGACACGACCTCAAGGATCTTGAGGATCTGCTGAGGCAAACCAAAGGAAAAGGTATCGACGTATATACCCACAGCGACCTTCTCCCGGCAAATTGCTATGTTAAGTTGAAAAAATACAGACACTTCGTTGGAAATTACGGAAATTCATGGTGTAATCAGGCCGAGGATTTTAGGGCCTTTAACGGACCAATACTTGTGACATCGAATTGTCTCGTAATACCGGATGGCTGTTACAGAAACAGAATGTATACTGCCAATGTAGCCGGATGTCCCGGTACTACCCACATTCTTTCATATAAGAAATGGCGTAATTCCAAGGATTTTTCGGAAATAATCGAGCATGCTAAAAACTGCAAACCCCCGGAAAGGATAGAAAAAGGACATGTGCTCGCCGGATTTTCACATCATGAACTGATTGCAAAAGCGAAAATAATTGCAGAAAAACTCTCTACGGGAATGCTGAAAAAAATTGTCGTGATTGCAGGGTGTGACGGACGTGTGGAACTAAAAGATTATTTTACAGGATTTGCCCTGAGCCTTCCCTATGATAATGTCATATTAACTGCCGGATGTGTAAAATTCCGATTCAACAGAATGGAATTCGGGGATATCGACGGTATCCCCCGTGTTATAGACGCAGGACAATGTAATGACGTTTTTTCAATAATTCTTTTCGTTAACAGGCTTATGGAGGTTCTGTGTGTTCGGAATATTAATGATCTTCCAGTGGAATACCATCTCGCATGGAGCGGGCAGAAGGCCATTACGCTGCTTCTTGCATTCCTGAGCAGGGGAATAAGAAATATCCATATAGGTCCGTCCACCAAAGGTTTCATCCCCATAAGGGTTATCGAGACCCTTAATGACATCTATGGTTCCGATGCAGTAAAGAGCGATTACCGCAGTATGGGTTCTTACGATTATCAACTTAAAGAAGAATTATCTGTCTCAGAGTAATTCGTTTGAAGTTCCGCAGAAAAAAGACTATATTTGTTTGAAATCAACCTTAAAAAAATATATTTATGGATATTTGGCAGATATGGATTATTGCTGCAATAATATTGTTCATAATAGAAGTTATTTCACCTTCTTTTTTCGCTGCTAGTATCGGATTAGGTTGCATTGTGGCAGGAATCTCGGCGATTTTTCTTCCTCAGATATGGCTGCAACTGATTATTTTCTCTGTCGGTGTATTGCTTGGATTCATTTATATCCGTCCCTTCGTCCTGAAATATCTCCATCGAAGGGATAATACTGTTAATACTAATGTTGATGCATTGATAGGGCGTACGGCTAAGGTGAGTGTTACAATAGATAATTCCGAAGGACAGGGACGCGTCATGGTTGATGGGGACGACTGGAAGGCCGTATCCGCAGATGATACTGTTATCCTGCAGGGAGAAAAGGTCCGAATACTTAAAATAGACAGCATAATACTAACAGTTAAAAAAATAGATTGATGGAAGCACTTATTATTCCCGCATTGATAGCTTTTTTCGTAATAATCCTGGTCGCTGCCGGTCTCAAGATCGTGCGACAATCGGAAACAGTCGTTATTGAACGCCTCGGTAAATACAACAGAACTTTAATATCCGGCATAAATATTATCTGGCCTATAATCGACCGACCCCGAAGTATGATATGGAGGTACTCAAAAGAAGATACTTACGGCAATTCCTATGCGGTCAGGCGTAGTGTCAGCCGTATTGACCTTCGTGAAACAGTCTATGATTTTCCACGTCAGAATGTTATTACACGTGATAATGTGGTCACGGAGATAAATGCTATAATTTATTTTCAGGTGACTGATCCTGTAAAGGCCGTGTATGAAATATCGGACCTCCCGGATGCTATAGAGAAACTTACACAGACAACCTTGAGGAACGTTGTCGGTGAAATGGATCTTGACGAGACCCTCACTTCCCGTGATACTATCAACTCGAAATTAAGGGCGGTCCTCGATGATGCGACTAATAAATGGGGAGTTAAAATAAACCGTGTGGAATTGCAGGATATAAATCCCCCTATCGAAGTCAGGGATGCGATGGAAAAACAAATGCGTGCAGAACGTGACAGAAGAGCTACTATCCTCGAAGCTGAAGGGCGTAAAACAGCGCTTATCCTCGATGCGGAAGGAAGTAAGGCCGCGGAAATTAATAAGGCGGAAGGAGATAAACAGGCTCAGATATTATCGGCCGAAGGAGAAGCGAATGCACGTATTAAAATGGCAGAAGCAGAGGCAGAGGCACGGATAAAGATTGCAGATGCGGAAGCGGAGGCAATAAACAGAATCAAATCAGCTGTTGAATCTGTGAAAGGAGGCGATCCTGTAAAATATATGATAGCAGTAAAATATATCGAGGCTTTGAAGGATGTTGCAGGCGGACAGGATAATAAAACAGTCTACATGCCTTACGAGGCAACCGGTATTTTAGGATCCGTAGGAAGTATTAAAGAATTGTTTAAAGAATAATAAGAATAATATTAAAAATAGCAGAAAGAGCCCTTTGCCGGGCTTTTTCTAATTTATAATATATCAATTTCTAATAGGGGTTTAAATGGGGTATTAATTTAATGCACTAACTTTGTTGTACTTACTTAAAAACATTCCTAACTAAAACTTTATATGAGATTTATATTGCTCCATTTATTTTTAATAATGCTGGTTCCGTTCGCAGCTTCGGCTCAGGACCAGATATCCTTAAAAGGTCCTAATTACGGACCGAATATCCAAAAAGAGAATCTCGGAAGAGGGCTCGTGGCGATCCATAACGGGGAAGGAAGAGTCTCTGTGGCTTGGCGCCTTGTAGAAACGGATCCTGTCGATGTGGCCTTTGATATTTACAGAAAAGAAGGCCGTAAAAAAGAGGTTAAGCTCAATTCCGAGCCGTTGACAAAGTCTACTTTTTTTAAAGATTCGATAGTAGACGTTACTAAAACGCATACCTATATCGTTCGCCGGACCGGATCGGAGAATGCTGAACGCGGAGGAGAATACGTACTTACTCCGGAGCGTGCATCCATACCTTATTTGTCTATTCCTATGAAACCTGTAGATGGCGATGAAGAGTGGAACTACGCTCCAAACGATGCGAGTCTGGGAGATCTGGACGGCGACGGAGAATATGAGATAGTATTATTGAGAAGTATAGGCGGATTCGATAATTCCCACAGGGGTTTGGCTCGCGGTAATGTTCTGATAGAGGCATATAAACTTGACGGAACATTTATGTGGAGAGTCGATCTCGGACCCAATATCAGTCCGGGAGCGCATTATACCCAACTTCTGGTTTATGATTTCGATGGAGACGGAAAGGCAGAAGTCGCAGTGAAAACAGCGGAAGGAACAGTATTCGGAGACGGAACGATGATTGGCGACGTTAACGGAGACGGAATAACATATTATGTGGATACAGTGAGAACTTCCGGAACTTATGGGAAAATATTGGACGGACCTGAGTTCTTCTCTGTGATAGATGGTCAGACAGGTAAAGAACTTGCCCGCGCAGATTATATTCCCCGCGGTGAAAGGGGAGAATTCGGTGATTCATACGGCAATCGTGTGGACAGATTCCTTGCCGGAGTCGGTTATTTCGACGGTGAGAGACCGAGTATGCTATGGTGTCGCGGATATTATGCTAAAACGGTTCTTGAAGCATGGGATTACCGTGACGGTAAACTTACGAGAAGATGGAAATTCGATACTACTGCCGATAATGGAAAATACAGGGAATATGGCGGACAGGGCAACCATAATCTGCGTATAGGCGATGTGACCGGAAACGGTAAAGACGATATTATATATGGAGCCATTGCTCTCGACCATAACGGATTACCATTGTATAATACCCGTTTGGGACACGGCGATGCAATACATATGACAGATATCGATATCGACAGGCCGGGACTGGAGGTATGGGACTGCCATGAGTCTGCTCCTTCACGTGCAGGGTCGGAACTCAGGGATGCTGCTACCGGAGAACTTTTGTGGGGAATTCCTTCCGTGGACGACGTGGGTCGCGCAATGGCAGCGGATATAGATCCAAGATTCAGAGGTGTGGAAGTATGGACATCGAGTTCTCGCGGTGTGTATACGGCGGACGGAAGACTCATTACAGAAAGGGCTCCTTCGGTCAATATGGCTGTATGGTGGGACGGAGACCTGAACAGGGAGCTTCTCGACGGAGGCGGAAGAGGCATTCGTATAGAAAAATGGAATGGCGACGGAGTGGATCTTATACCGCTTCCGGATCAGGAAAATATAACTACGAATAACGGAACCAAAGCTAATCCGTGTATTCAGGCCGATATTTTCGGGGACTGGAGGGAAGAAATCGCAGTTAGAACCCGGGATAATAAAGAGGTAAGAATTTATATGACCGATTACGAAACGGATTATCGCTTCCATACATTGATGAACGATATTATTTACAGGATAAGCGTTGCAACAGAGAATATAGCTTACAACCAGCCTACACAGCCGGGATTCTATCTTGGCTCGGATCTCGGAAAATTCTGGCAGATCAGATACCAGCTGGCTACGTCCAACGGTAAATCCGGCAGAGCGGCAGACGGGAGGCCAAATGGGATGAATGCGCGTTATCAGGGTGCTACAGAAGTGGTAATGAACGACATAAAATCCAGACAGGATTCCTATACATTCGATGCCAGATACGACTACGATACCTATGAATGGGAAATCGAAGGTGCCAATATCAAAGGCAGCGAACGTTACTTCACTGTAAATGCCAACCAGATCGGTTACGACAAAACGGTTAATGTGAAAATAAAGACTACATACAAAGGATGCGTATTTGAAGATACGGGTACTCTTACCTTTGTCAGGGAACAACCTTAAATAATTTTTTTCAAACCATTTGCGGCACTGCTAACTACAGTGCCGTTTTTACATTTGAATATACATTATTCGTTTAATAATTAATTTAATAATATCTTTGTGGCTTAAATTTATTCTGGCAGTCTGAGGTTATGAATAAAACTTGCGATTACAAATTGACGGTCGTTGTTCCCGTCTATAACGAAGAAGACAATATCTTCAGCCTTAAAACGCGTTTAGGAGATTTTATAAAGAATTCGCTCGTTCCGTCATGCATATTATTCGTCAACGACGGTTCGGTAGATGAAAGCGGAAAATTACTGAGGGAGATATGTTCAAAAAATAGAGATTTTTTCTATCTGGAGTTCGATAACAACCAGGGATTGAGCGCGGCTATCAAAGCTGGTATAGATCATACTTTTTCGGATTATGTAGGTTATATAGATGCGGATCTCCAAACCGATCCGGAAGATTTTAATAAACTGATCCCTTATGCATCCGATTATGAATTGGTGTTGGGAATTCGTGCCGACCGTAAGGATTCTTTCGTTAAAAACACCTCTTCCAAAATTGCAAATTCATTTCGAAGGTTCATGACCAAAGACGGAGTATCGGATACCGGATGCCCGCTTAAAATAATGAAGACTTCCTATGCTAAAAAAATACCGTTCTTTACCGGAATGCATCGTTTCCTTCCTGCGCTTATCCAGTTACAAAACGGACTTGTAAAAGAAGTTCCTGTACGGCATTATCCCCGTGTAGCCGGAAAATCAAAGTTTAACCTGGGTAACAGGCTTGTTTCTCCGTTGGTGGATTGTTTCGCATACAAGTGGATGAAGAACCGGTATTTCAATTATTCTGTTAAAAGCGATAATCTCGACAGGGAATAACAAAGGCGGTCAAATGATAAGCATCATCGGTTTTACAGCACAGTTATTTTTTTCCGCAAGGGTTCTTACCCAGTGGATAATGTCCGAGAAAGCCAAAAGAGTTGTTTCCCCTGCTATTTTCTGGGTATTCAGTATTGCCGGATCCTACCTTTATTTTGTTTACGGATGGCTCAGGTTTGATTTTGCTATAATTTTAGGACAGGTTATCGCTTATTATATCTATATATGGAACCTTAATGAAAAAGGTTTATGGAAGAAGCTCCATTTAATATTCCGCGCACTGGTCATTCTTACGCCACCCGTAGCTATAACGCTTATTGTAGACGATGCCGGACAATTCAATGCTACGTTCTTCGAGAATGAAGATATCCCTATGTGGATGGTAATCTATGGATGTATAGGACAGGTGTTGTTCACGTTGAGATTCATTTATCAGTGGTTATATTCGGCAAAGCGCGGTGAATCGATCCTGCCCGTAGGATTCTGGATAATAAGCCTTATAGGGTCCGGGCTGATAATTTCCTATGGTGTAATAAGGCACGACATGGTTATTATCGTGGGTCAATCGGTCGGATTCGTGGCGTATTTGCGTAATATTATATTGATTAAAAAAAGTGGTCAACGGAACTAAAAAAAATATCTTGGCGAAGAATGCGGAATACCTGTTCTTCCTTCTATCGGTGATTCCGGTATTTTTATTCAGGGACTTTACTCCCAATAACGAACTTAAATATCTGAGTATCGCAGATGAGGCGATTCGTGACGGTAATATTTTCGCTTTTATGAATCATGGTGCTGCCTATGCGGATAAACCTCCCTTGTACATTTGGATTGTTATGCTGGGTAAACTTATTTTCGGTAAACACAGCTTGCTGTTCTTAGGGCTGTTCTCTGTAATACCTTCTTTGGCTATTGTTCGTATAATGGATAAATGGGTCGAAGGCCTGTACTCGGAAAAAGTACGCCAGGCTGGGAGAATAATGCTGTTCACTTCTACCTTTTATATAGGGTCGGCAGTTGTTCTTAGAATGGATATGCTGATGTGTATGTTCATCGTGCTGTCCCTCCGGACTTTTTTCATTATGTTCAACGGCGGAATAAATCTCAGAAACAGGCTCCTGTTCCCCGTTTTTATTTTTCTCGCAGTATTTACCAAGGGCCCCGTAGGGATTTTGGTTCCCTTGTTTTCGACTGTAGCGTTTTTAATAATTAGAAAACAGTTCCGTAGTCTGGGAAGATATTGGGGGTGGCTTACATGGGTCATCCTGATATTATTGTCTGCCGTTTGGTTCGGATGCGTCTATCTGGAAGGAGGTAAAGAATACTTTAACAATCTTATTTTTAACCAGACCGTCAACAGGGCAGTGGATTCTTTCCATCATAAGGCTCCGTTTTATTATTACCTGAAAACCGTATGGTACATTATCGCACCATGGTCGTTGTTGGTTATCGGTTGTGTCGTTGTCGGGATCATTAAAAAGTCATACGCTAATCTTACGGTACAGTTCTTTCTGTCGGTATTTACAGTAACGTTATTTATGCTGTCGGCAATCAGTTCGAAAATAGAGATATATTTTCTTCCGGCGGTACCGTTTCTGATTTATATAGCGCTTCCCGTTCTTGACGGAACCGGTTCTATGGGGATGAAAAAAACAGGAATAGCGATTCCGTCAATAATATTTACTGCGGTTTTTCCCGTATTACTGGTTTTAAAAAGACAGAATCCGGATGAATGGTCCGGAGTGTTTTTTATGGTGGCCGGAGTAATTTTGTCGTTGTCAGGTATAACTTCGCTGTATTTAACTTTCAGGGATAAAATATCTATTGCTGTCCGTCCCGTCGGTATAGGTTTTCTAACGGCTGTTTTCATCGGAAGTTTTTCACTTAAAGATTTCGGGACAGAAACCGGATTTGCCGTAGTTACAGGAGCTGCTAAAGAATATGCGGATAATAATTATATAAGCAACTATTATTCCTTCAAAATAAGAAGTGCCGAGAATATGGATGTATATCTCGGTAAAAGTGTTAATGTAATAGATACTCAGGAGCAGGATCCGTTAAGGCTGATAAATCCTCCGGCATTGCTGTTTATAAGAAAATACGATTATGAGAAGGAGGGTATGGGCAGAAACGGAAATTCGGAAATAATCGGAACTTACGGCAGCTATAGTATAGTGGTATTTAAAAATTAAGCGAATGAAAATTCTTGTGACAGGGACTGCAGGTTTTATAGGGTATCACACGGCAAAATCGCTGTCCGGCAAAGGATACGAAATAATAGGAATCGATAATATAAACGATTACTACGATGTACGTTTGAAGTACGCGCGTCTAACAGATGCCGGGATCGATATCGATGGAATGGAATACGGTAAGCCGGTCCGCAGTTCCAATGCCGAAGAATATACATTCATAAAAGCGGATATTACCGACAGGAAATTTATAGAAAATCTATTCCTGACAGAAAAATTCGATGTCGTGTGTCATCTTGCCGCACAGGCAGGGGTGCGTTATTCGATAGAAAATCCTGACGCATATGTAAACTCGAATATTTCGGGATTTCTTAATGTACTAGAGGCCGGACGTAAAAACGGTGTTAAACATATCGTTTATGCGAGTTCGAGCAGTGTTTACGGGAAGAATAAAAAAGTTCCTTTCGAAGAAACGGACAGGACGGATAACCCTGTTAGTTTTTATGCAGCTACCAAGAAAACCAATGAATTAATGGCGGAAGTGTATTCGGATATGTATGGGATCCCGATGTCCGCATTGAGGTTTTTTACTGTGTATGGTCCGTGGGGGCGTCCGGATATGGCCCCGTATATCTTTATGGATTCGGTTATAAATGGAAGATCTATACGGGTATTCAATCATGGAGACATGTACCGTGATTTCACCTATATAGACGATATAGTTTCCGGAGTATGTGCCGTGACGGAGAATGAACCCTCAACATCAGGTAACAGGATCTATAATATAGGCAACGGAGAACCTGTCAATCTCATGGATTTTATAAAAGTTATCGAGGACGTCTCAGGACATAAGGCCACGATGACAATGGAGCATATGCAGCCTGGGGATGTTATCGCAACTTATGCGGATACTTCGAGGCTTAAAGCGGATTACGGTTATATGCCGACTGTTCCGGTACACGTTGGGATAGAGAGATTCTATGAGTGGTACGCATGGTACCGTTCCTTGAATAAGGCATAATTATCGTAATTTATCGTTTACTTCTGGAAACCGCATTCACTATAAGGCTAACATAATTATATTTGCTAAAATTTATTTTGATGGCTAAAGATCGTCTAATTACGCCGAGTTATTGTTATATTCTGACGGCGAATTTTCTTTTGTACTTCGGGTTTTACCTGCTTATGCCGGTCATGCCGTTCTATCTTACCGAGGTGTTTCATGCTAAACACGGTATGGTAGGGATCATATTGTCATGCTATACGGTTGCGGCATTGACGATAAGGCCATTTTCAGGCTATCTGCTGGATACTTTCGCCCGTAAACCGTTATATCTTTTTTCGTTCTTTATTTTCACGAGCATCTTCGCCGGATATATACTTGCCGGTTCGCTCACGCTGTTCATAATATTGAGGATTATGCACGGATTCTCGTTCGGAACGGTTACCGTATCCGGGAACACCCTAGTGATAGACGTAATGCCGTCTTCCCGACGCGGGGAAGGGCTTGGGTATTACGGACTTGCGAATAATATTGCTATGGCCATTGGGCCGATGACAGGACTGTTTCTTCATGACTCTTTCCCGTTCCAGGTGATATTCATGTGTTCGCTTATCTCATGTTCATTGGGTTTTATTATGGCTACGTTTGTAAAGGCTCCGCGTAAACCTCCTGTGCCGAGGGAGCCTCTGTCTTTCGACCGGTTCTTTCTGGTAAAAGGATTGTCGGAAGGACTCGCGCTTCTTATGTTCTCGGTTCCGTATGGTATGACTTCTTCTTATATTGCAATGTATGCTGCACAACTCGGTATAACGAAAGGGACAGGAATATTTTTTACTTTCATGGCTGTAGGAATGTCCATATCGAGAATATTCTCCGGCCGTCAGGTGGATAAGGGACGAATCACGCAGATCATTCTTCTGGGAATGTATGTGGTGATAGCCTGCTATTTTTTACTCGTATCCTGCCATTATATTGCTGAACGGAGCATCGCTGCAGCAACATACGTATTCTTCGGACTCGCGCTCTTCCTTGGTATAGGGTTCGGAACTATGTTCCCTGCCTTTAATACGTTATTCGTCAATCTCGCACCAAATAATAAACGGGGAACGGCAACATCCACCTACCTGACCTCTTGGGATGTGGGTATCGGGATAGGCTTGCTTACAGGGGGATATATCGCACAGATAAGTACCTTCGATAAAGCGTATCTATTGGGAGCGATACTAACCGTCGTTTCAACGATTTATTTCCGCTTCCATGTTGCGCCTCATTTTGAAAGGAACAAGCTGCGTTAAATTTACATATTGTTTTCCCCGCCTCATTTCAGTATCTTTGTTGAACTAATGTGAAATAAAATGAGATTTATCTGCCGGATATTTAATGGGATAAAGAATCGTATTAAGTCCTGTTATTACAGGATGGTGCTGAAGGATATGGGCAGATCTTCCGTGATTATTTCTCCTTTGCACCTGGATGGCAAAGAAAATATTTCAGTCGGGAATAACGTTCTGATCCAGTATAAAACATGGTTGGCTGCAAAACCTCTTACCGGAGAACCGGAAGCCACACTTAAAATAGGAGATGGTTCCGTAATAGGACACTTCAACCATATTTATGCTACCCGAAGTATTATAATAGAAGATAATGTGCTGACTGCGGATAAGGTTTATATATCCGACAATATCCACAGTTATAAGAATATAAACATCCCGGTTCTGCATCAGCCCGTAGAACAGAGGCGAGATGTAGTGATAGGTGCAGGTTCGTGGCTGGGGGAGAATGTATGCGTGATCGGTGCCAGAATAGGGAGGAATTGTGTAATAGGCGCTAATTCCGTAGTGACAAAAGATATTCCTGACTACTGTGTTGCAGTGGGGGCTCCGGCCAAGGTGATCAAACGATATAATGAAAAAAACAGAGAATGGGAAAACTTTTAATTGACATACAGGTTAATAATGGATCCGAAAGCCAACCAGTTTTCGAAAATAAATAATTATTACTATGGAAAAACGGGCGTTGATAACCGGAATTACCGGACAGGACGGATCATTCCTCGCAGAATTTCTGATAGATAAAGGTTATGAGGTGCACGGTATTTTGCGCCGTTCATCTTCATTTAACACCGGAAGAATAGAACATCTGTATCTCGATGAATGGGTTCGCGACATGAAACGTAAAAGGTTGATAAATCTTCATTACGGGGATATGACCGACTCAAGTTCCCTCATAAGGATCATTCAGCAGGTAAGACCGGATGAGATATACAATTTGGCTGCGCAGAGTCATGTGAAAGTGAGTTTCGATGTTCCGGAATACACCGCAGAAACAGATGCCGTGGGAACTCTCAGGCTTCTCGAGGCGGTAAGGATTCTCGGTATGGAAAAAACGACCCGTATTTACCAAGCTTCTACTTCGGAACTTTATGGGTTGGTGCAGGAAATTCCCCAGAAAGAGACGACCCCGTTCTACCCGCGCAGCCCTTATGGTGTGGCGAAACAGTACGGTTTCTGGATAACGAAAAATTACCGCGAGGCCTACGGTATGTATGCCGTGAACGGGATCCTGTTCAACCACGAAAGCGAACGCAGGGGAGAAAATTTTGTTACCCGTAAAATTACCCTTGCGGCCAGCCGCATCGCTCAGGGTTATCAGGATAAATTATACATAGGCAATCTCAATGCCCAGCGGGATTGGGGATATGCAAAAGATTATGTCGAATGTATGTGGCTCATGCTTCAGCATGATGTCCCGGAAGATTTTGTCATAGCGACAGGCGAAATGCATACAGTGAGGGAGTTTTGCACCCTTGCATTTGCCGAAGCGGGAATCGAACTCGTATGGCAGGGAGAAGGAATTGTGGAAAAAGGAGTGGATGCCGTATCAGGAAAAATTATCGTAGAGGTAGACCCTAAATATTTTCGACCTGCGGAAGTGGAATTGCTTCTGGGAGATTCTTCGAAGGCGAAGAATCTTCTCGGATGGAACCCTACTGCGACATCGTTTCCTGAACTGGTAAGAATAATGGTTGCATCCGATATGGAATATGTACGTAAACTTCACGCAAAATAATGGATAAAAGTTCGCTTATATACGTCGCGGGCCATACGGGTCTTGTTGGTTCTGCAATCTGTAATGCGTTGAGGAATAAAGGATTTAATAATGTTGTCACCAGAACCCACCGTGAGCTGGAACTTATGGACCGAGCTGCGGTCAAAGAGTTCTTCGACAAGGAGAACCCCGGGGATGTGTTCCTTGCAGCTGCCCGCGTCGGAGGGATAATGGCAAATAACATATATCGGGCGGACTTTATTTACGATAATTTACAGATACAGCAGAATATAATCGGGGAAAGTTTTGCGCATGGAGTAAAAAAACTTCTTTTTTTAGGAAGCACCTGCATCTATCCTAAGAATTCTCCGCAGCCCATAAAGGAAGAGTATCTTCTTTCCGGAGAGCTTGAATATACCAATGAACCGTATGCGATAGCCAAAATCGCAGGGTTAAAAATGTGCGAAAGTTTTAATCTTCAATATGGTACGGATTATATCGCCGTAATGCCTACTAATCTCTACGGACCTAATGATAATTTCGATCTCGATAAGTCGCACGTACTCCCTGCTATGATCCGGAAAATATTCCTTGCACGCTGTATAAAGAACGGAGATTACCGAACCCTATTGAAAGACTATAATGCTCGTCCGTACGGAGATATGGGCGAGGTTCCGGAAGTGTTGGAGATTATAGAAAAACTTAAGGATTACGGCATCTATTCTTCGCATGTGGAACTGTGGGGAAGCGGTAAGCCGCTACGGGAATTTTTATGGAGCGGGGATATGGCCGAGGCGTGTGTTTATATAATGCAGTACGTTAACTCTTCCGATCTTTGCGGGGATAAAAAAGAGATTCGTAATTGCCATATAAATATCGGAACGGGAAAAGAAATCAGTATTCATGATTTGGCTTTAGTCATTGCCCGTGTTATAGGTTATGAAGGAGAAATAAAATTCGATAATACCAAACCGGATGGAACAATGCGCAAACTTACCGATGTATCCAAGCTCAACGGACTCGGATGGAGGCACACGGTGGAATTGGATGAAGGGATAGGCAAATTATATGAATGGTATCTCGATAATCTTAAATAATCATACTTTGATTATCTTTTTTAATGATTATCTTGCGGACTACTAAAAGCTAAATAAAATGATCAATAAAGTAATATTAGTTGGTAATGTAGGTGCTGACCCTGAGGTTCGTGTGCTTGAAGGCGGAACTAAAGTTGCGAGAATAAGAATAGCTACTACCGAGAAAATATACAACCGTACCACTCAGGAAAGGCGCGACCACACGGAATGGCACAGTATAACTTTGTGGGGAGGCCTTGCTGAAGTTGCTGACAGATATGTGAAAAAAGGGACGCAGGTATACATCGAAGGTAAACTACGCTCACGTCAATGGGAAGACGAGGCTACAAAAACAAAAAGATATGCCGTCGAAATCCTTGCAGACGATCTTAAACTATTAGGAAGAAAAGATTCCCAGTCTGAAGGCGGAAGCGGCGGTGGTTATGCCGGAGCGTCCAATCAGTCAGCGCCGAGACCTTACGTGCCGCAACAGTCATATAATCGGGAATCTGCTTCGGATATACCTCAGGTTGATGAAGTGGACGATCTCCCTTTTTGATATACCGGGGAAAAATATTAATTTTGCAAGATAAATTTAACAGTTATAAATTATGAATTTAATGATTTTATTACAGGAAGCAGGCGGCGGCGGTATGTCGTTTATTATAATGATGGTCGTGATCTTCGTTATCATGTATTTCTTCATGATCCGTCCACAGCAGAAACGCCAGAAAGAATTGGTAAAATTCAGACAGAGCCTTCAGAACGGAGATAAAGTTATCACTGCCGGAGGGATTTACGGAACGATCAAAGAGGTTAAAGATACGTATATCAGGCTGGAAATTGATAACGGAGTATCGATCAGGGTCGACAAATCCATGGTCATGAAAGATTCTTCAGATATCGCTCCTGCGAAATAAAACGTACTAAAAATTCGTTATAATACCGATTGTCTGATATTTACGGCGGTCGGTATTCTTTTTTTACATGCAAATACGGCTGCTGATTTTTTTATGTGGAAAAAATTACGGATATTTGCACACTATTTTTGGACAATTATAAATATTTTGTAATGAAAGCGTGCGAAATCACTGGTAAAAAGGCTATGGTTGGAAACAATGTTTCCCACTCCAATGCCAAGACCAAAAGGCGTTTCAATCCTAATTTGAAGACGAAACGTTATTCCTTGGAAGAAGAAGGCAGGTGGATAACTTTAAAAGTTTCTACTGCCGGAATGAAAACAATTAACAAAAAAGGCTTAAAAGCAGCTCTCAAAGATGCTAAGGCTTTAGGTAAAATTTATTAAACAGTAGGTAAAAATGGCAAAAAAAGGGAACAGGGTACAGGTTATCTTGGAATGTACCGAGCAGAAAGAAAGCGGAATGCCGGGAATGTCAAGATATATCACTACCAAAAACAAAAAAAACACTCCGGATAGGATGGAGAGGAAAAAATACAATCCTATACTTAAGAGAGTAACATTACACAGAGAGATTAAATAATTTTGAATCATGGCAAAGAAAGTAGTTGCAACCCTTAAAAAAGGTACCGGAAAAAACTTTACCAAAGTTATCAAAATGGTAAAATCCGAAAAAACAGGTTCTTACAGTTTTAAATCGGAAATCGTTCATAACGACGGGATCAAAGATTTTTTTAATAACAAATAGTAATGTAACAGGACTCAGGTCTTGATACAAAAAGCCCCTCTTTGGAGGGGCTTTTTGTATTTTTGTTATATTTGTAATTAAACTCTGGGATTATGAAAAAAATATTTATCGCGTTAATTGTTTTAGTCGGTGTTTCTGTGTTTATATTTGTGCTTCTGTCGGTTTTTACATTTGCGGTGGCCCAAACGCCAAATCATGGGAAAAATATAAATATAGTATATATAGGAAATAGTATAACCCAGGGTGTCCAGTTGGGAGGTGCGGAATATGCTCCGCCAGCTATAGCTTCAGGCATTTTGTCTGAATATAAGGGTATAGCATCGGTGGATTTTTATAATAACGGAGTCAGCGGTAAAACTACTTTCGATCATATGCCGGGAACCCAATATTTTAAAAGGACAATAGAAAATGCGGACGGATTTTATGGAAATAATAATTCACAGCTTGTGTTTTCTATAATGATCGGGACGAATGACAGCGCGGCAAGCGGTCCGAACGGAGCTCCCGTGGCCAAAGAGGTTTATATAATAAATCTTATAACCATTATAGATTCCCTGTTCTCAAGATATCCCGAGGCTCTTGTTGTACTTCACCATCCTATATGGTATAGCCCGAACACGTACAATACTTCCAAATATCTTCAGGAAGGACTTGACAGGATGCAATCCTATATTCCGGCTATAGACCGTCTTGCACGGGAATACCGGAAAAAAGGATTCGACGTTTATGTAGGCGATTCTAAGGCTCATAAATACTTCGAAAAAAATTATAAAGAATTGATGATTCACGAGAACGGACAGGAAGGTATATTCTTCCTGCATCCTAATCGTGAAGGCGCCGCGAAACTTGCCGGATTTTGGGCTGACGGTATTTATAGAGCCCTGCGCAAAGCAGGAGTTATTTAATAGATAAACGTATATTTTTCCGTGGTACTGTTGCCCATATTGTCGGTTACGGTGAGACTGAGGTTGTGTGTTTCGCCTTTGTCGTACCTCGCATGACGGAAATAATGTGTTATCCTGTTATTTTTTTTGTCATATTCGAATAACGCCCACTGTCCGTCTATGGTTGCGGAATAACTCTTTATACCTGAAAGTTCATCGGTGATTTTAAAAGAGAATTTACTGTTTCCGCTTAGATCTGCGTTATTTGTAAATTCAGGAGTTATTTTTGGGGGAATCGTATCGAATGTTACAAAATATTTCCCGAAAGTTCTTGTTCCTACTTCCACTACCGTCCCTTTTAAGGTTCCTCCTTCATAAATGATTCTGCCGTTGTTTGTGAGGCTTGCAGCGAAAATTTTATTTGAGAGGCCGGTCGGTATGGAGTCTGGTTTAATGGTAACGGTCATTGCAGTGTGGAGAGGGGTTAATTTATCCGGATCCCCTATAGTATAGAGTGCGGATAAAGAATTCTTGGGGCCGTGTTCTTCTGTAAATTCCACATAATTCGATATATACATTTTACCTGCCGGAATATTTACTTTGAGATTTTCGGTTTCATAGGTGAAATTTTTATCCCAGCGGACAAGCTGTGAGTTGGAAGGAACCGTTATTTCGGATGTGATACTTCCGGTTTCAGCGACAAATTCAAGGGTAGAGGAATGTCCCGCATCGTCAGTTATGCTTATTTCCACCTTCCTGATACCTTTGCCCCTGATAATACCTCCGTCTGTTACATTCCTGTAAATAGAGAGTTTATTGTTCGGGGAAACAAAGCATTTAATTATTTCGTTACGCGTCTTTTGATTACGATTATAGTCAACATAGTCGTTTGCATAACGTGTTTCAGCGAAAGTGAATTTATCTATGGTAAATCCGAAATTACGGTTGCCGTCGATTTTCTGCTCCAAGGAATAAATCCCCAAGGTATTGTCCGAACCGCGCTTCCTGTCTGTCACTTCTACTGCGAAGGCGCATATATCGCCGGTTTTTACCGGACCCGATTTTACCCTGTATCCCGCATACAGACTCTCGATCTCGTATTCCAAACGATCAGCAGGAACCAGATAGCCGTCTACCTCTACGAAATTAATTATATGCAGTTTTATAAATCTGGGGGATATATTATCCTCGATACCACCCATATAACCGAGAGCAAGGAAATTCAGCGGGTTCTGTGTTGATTGTTCCCGTATTTCGAAATGAAGGTGCGGGCCTGCCGACGAACCGCTATTACCTGATAATGCAATGATTTCTCCCTGTTTTACAGGCAGCTGCCACCTGCTCAGATAGAGATCGACATTGAAGGTCTTGCGTTTATATTGCTGATCCACTACGTATTCTTCTATCCTGTCATTGAATCTTTCGAGATGCCCGTAGACAGATGTGGTACCATTATCGTGATTCACATAAAGACAATAGCCGTAACCGGTAGGGGAGACTCCAATTCTTGAAACGTATCCATCTGCTATGGCGAGGATAGGTTTCCCCGTAACTCCTTCCGTTTTGATATCTATTCCTGAATGGAAATGATTGGCCCTGTATTCCCCTACATTACCGGAGAGATACATTTTATAATTTACGGGAGGGATAAAATCCTCTGCTTGTTGTGCGTTCGATGAATAAAATGCCAGAATTACAGACAGTGTAATTAAAAGTTTTTTCATTATATGTCGAGTTTTACTACTGTTATTCCTGCTCCCCCGAATTTTTCGTCTTCGTCAGCGTAGTGACCGACTATGTCAACAGTCGAAAGATAGCTTCGTATTTCCTGTTTTAATGCTCCTGTTCCTTTACCGTGAAGTATTTTTATATCCGGTATGCCGAGCATTATCGCTTCATCCACGAATTCCCTTACTGCCGAGACGGCATCCGCTGCCCTTTCACCGCGGACATCAAGCTGTTGTTTGAAATTCAGCCTGCGTTTTGAGGTGTCGTAGGTCGAATACAGACTTCCAGAGCCCGATTCTTTTATAGTTTTTTTGTACTGGGAGTTGGATATTCTTTCGAGCCTGTCTGTCGCGATAGTAGTCATAATGTGTCCGAACGCTACAACCGCTTTGCCTGCTGAGATATTCATTATTTCTCCCATGGCACTTTGTCCTTTGATAACTACCTTATCTCCTGCGCATATTTCTTTTTCTGCCACAGGGTTCGGAATTTTAATTTTATTTTCCAGACTGCCTTTTTCTCTTTTACGGTCGTTCCTTCGTTTTTCGCGTTCTTGGAGTTTACGAATTTTAGCATTTATACGGTCATTCTCAGGCGTCCGGCTGAACGTATCCTTGAATTCGTCGAGCTTCTGCCTTGCATGCTTCGTTCTTTCTTTTTCTGCCTGGCTCTCACGTATTTCGCGTATGGTCGATTCGATCTTTCTGTTTGCTTCTGCTACCACCCTCGCAGCTTCTTCTTTCGCTTCTTTGAGTAGTTTCCTCCGTTCTTCTTTCAATTCGGACAGTTCTTTTTCATAGGTGGCCGCAAGTTCGTCTGTCTTTTTTTCAGCTACTCTTATCTTATCTCGTTTAGCCTCCCAATATCGTTTGTCGCGTGATATTTCGCGAAGATTTTTTTCCAGATTTATCCTGTTGCTTCCCGCTTTATCCGATGCGTTGCGTATAATATCTTCAGGAAGTCCGATCTTGCGTGCGATCTCAATGGCAAATGAACTTCCCGGTTTACCTGTTTCAAGTTTGAACAACGGCATAATATTTTGAACGTCGAAGCTCATTGCACCGTTTTGAATGCCTTTGGCGCTGGACGCGTAATATTTAAGGTTCGAATAGTGCGTAGTTATTACCCCGAAAACACGTTTCTTTTCCATATCTTCGAGAACCGCCTCCGCTATGGCCCCGCCTATAACAGGTTCGGTTCCCGACCCGAATTCATCGATAAGCACGAGGCTCTTGTCATCGGAATATTTCAAAACCTGCTTCATATTCAGAAGGTGTGAGCCGTAAGTACTCAAATCGTTATCGATAGACTGCTCGTCACCTATATCGATAAAAATACTTCTGAAAATACCGGTTTCGGAATTCTCGCTTGCAGGTATAAGCAGTCCGCACTGGAGCATGTATTGCAGCAGTCCGACCGTTTTGAGGCACACGGACTTCCCGCCGGCATTGGGCCCCGATATAACCAGTATATGTTTCTCTGGCGTTAGGGATATGTCGAGCGGAACAATTTTTTTACCTTCGCTTCGGAGTGTTTGTTCGAGCAGTAAATGCCTTGCTTTTATAAGATTTACCGACGGACCAGAGTGCATTATGGGTTTTATGCAGTCATTATCGACTGCAAACCTGCCTTTTGCGCGTATAAAATCTATGGTTGCAAGGAAGTCACCGGAATCGGAAATATCCTGGGCGTACGGTCTGATCATGTCCGTGAAGGATGTCAGAATACGGACTATCTCCCTTCGTTCCGAATATTCCAGCTCTTTAAGTTCGTTATTTAACTCGACGATCTCGATCGGTTCGATATAGAACGTTTTACCGGTTGCGGATTCGTCATGCACGAATCCTTTGAGCCGTCTCTTATTGGCCGCAGAAACCGGTATTACCGCTCGTCCTTCCCTGATGGATATGGACGCTTCGGTATCTATGATTTCTGACGACTGCCCTTCCCGCATTATCTGGTTGAGCCTGCGTGAAACCTGGCCCTCCTTATCGGCAATCGAACGTCGGATTGTTTGAAGATATGGCGAAGCATTATCCCTGACTTTGCCGAACCTGTCGATTATCGAATCTATTTCGTTGATTATATGCGGAAGTGGAATGATCCCGGATGCGAGATTTTTAAGATTGATATAGCTGTCGTCTTCCCTGCCTGCGAAGAAGCGGCAAATCTCACCGACAGCAGTCAGCCCGGTTTTGAGAACCGACAGTTCTTCAGTGTCCAGAAATGCACCTGCAATTTCCAATTTTCTTTTCAGAAAAGATAGATCGACATATCCGCTTTGTGGGAAATCGCGTTCCATCATAAGAATCGTCCGCATTTCGTCCGTTTGGGAGATCCGCTCCGACACCTCTTTAAAGGAAGATGAAAAATCCGTATCAGCTAATAATTCCGTACCTTGTTTTGTTAAACAAAGTTTTTCTATCTGACTCCTTACTATGTCGAATCCTATTTTTATTTCGAGTTCTTTAGGGTATATCATTTATTTACAAATGGCATTATTACAAATGATCCCGGAGCGCTTACCACGGGATCACGGTTGTTAAACTATGCAAAATTAATAATTAACGCGGAAGAAGAAAAGTTATCGGTATTTATCGATTACTTCGTAAAAGTCCGCGATGTCCTGTTCCGAATAATTTCCCCACCGGAAAAATTCTATTTTCTTATCTTTCGTAACGAACATTATTATAAATTTATTGTTGCAGTCGCCCAGATTCCATGCGGTTTTGACGGCATGGGTAGGGTCGAAGAATATCTCCGCATTGTTCTCTGCAGCTTTTTTAGCAGCCATATTTCTTACGATACCGTTCGGCAGCATTGGTGCGTCCTTTAGGTTCACTATTCCAAAACCGTAAATATTATCGCTTTGAATATGGTTTTTTTCGAGGTGTTCCCGGAATTCTTTATTCTGGTTCGGTTTGTCCGGATCGACGTAAAAGATAAGAAGATGTTTCTCCCCTAACTTGGGAAGCATTACGGGATTGTTATCCTTATCCCTTATTTCCACAGGCCCTACGGTTTTACCAACGTTATCGTTTTGTGAAAACGCAGGAATAACGGAAAAAAGCGCTGCTATTATAATTAAGAAAGATTTTTTCATTTTCGGCTGAATTTTTAGTGTTTGCATCATATTGTTGCTATATTTGCACCTGTTCAATATGTCTAACATATTGTATGCCAAAAAAATACGTTGTTGTAAATATAAATTCATTACAAAGTTAGGTTAATCGTATGAAAAAGATTGTTCTGTTTTTCCTGTTTTCTGTCCTGATATGTGTAATCTGCCCTGCCCAGCAATCCGATCCTTTCGAAGACTACCTTAATACCATTGCGGAAGATACCGTTCCGCCTAAGAACGGTTTTTTTCAGAAGTTTTATCGTTATTTCGAAAGCGCGAATGTGGATAAAACCTTGGAAAAGAAAATAGACTTCAGTATAATCGTAGGGCCCCATTATTCCTCTGACGTAGGATTCGGTATAGGGTTGGTGGCATCGGGACTTTACAGGATCGATAAGGAAAATCTGGATATATCTCCGTCCAATGTCTCTATTTTCGGTGGTATTGCTACCTCCGGATTCTTTCTGCTGGGGGTCAGCGGCAACAACATCATGAAAGGTGGTAAGTACAGGATAGACTATAATACTGTTTTCTATTCCAACCCGAGCGACTTCTGGGGGATCGGATATCATGACGCCGAGTTCAACGAGAAGAGCGATTATAAAAGATTGCAGGCGCGTATAAAAGCGGACTTCCTTTATCGTATATTTCCAAGTACCTATATAGGACTCGGTGGAAGTTTTAACTACGTGGAAGGGAAGAATTTTTCTAATATAAATTATCTGCACGGACAGGGTAAAAGATATATCAGCACCGGAGCAGGGCCGTTCTTCGTTTACGATTCGAGGGATTTTATTCCTAACGCCTACAAGGGGATTTACGTGAAACTCGATTATAAATACTTCCCGGAATTCTTCGGTAACAAATCGAATTTTTCCAAAACGGAATTTATCGGAGACGTTTACCAACGGTTATGGAAGGGCGCTATACTGGCGTATGATCTTCATGGTGAATTCAATACCGGAAACGTACCCTGGACAATGCTCGC